>Ga0209367_1000411_pt1 | contig 41273 bp, 25 predicted proteins | sample WorMetLIZISLAND2_FD_187412 | JGI IMG/M metagenome (GOLD analysis project Ga0209367, IMG submission 187412) | Marine gutless worms symbiont microbial communities from Max Planck institute for Marine Microbiology, Germany - Olavius geniculatus... ...
CAGAAGTTGCCCCCGCTATTGTACCCCTGACCCCCGGCCGGTTTTCCGCAGCCCGGGTGTGCCTGGCGCATGTGGTAAGTCACCGGATGGGGAAATTCCTCCCCGCAGAGCTCACACAACACCTCAAAGTCCTTGTCCGCGGCCGAGACCTTCGCTAACAGCTGATCGGCTGCCGCTCCGAAAAGGTTGCCACGCAGTGCAGCAGGCGGCGGCGGCAGTACCCCCGAAGGACCAGCCAACTTCGCTCCATGACCCGACTTCTTCACTGGCACCGAAACTTTACCACTGTCGCCATGGTCTTCCTTCCACGATCGGACTTTAAACTTAGCGACGGTTTTGGTCGTGGCCTCGGCGGTTGACCGCGAACCCGGGCCGGTCATGATTTGGTTCTCGGCGATCTTTTTCGACGTGGACTTGCACAGTTCATCCCAGAAGAGGACCAAATAGCTCAGCGTCCTTGGTAGACTGGTAGTTTTCTCAGCGGCGAGACTGCCAAGGTCAGTGGTGGTGCTGGTAGTGGTTTCATATCCTCTGGTGGTTGAACTCTCCGAGACACGACGTCGCTCCCTCTTTCCAGACCCCGGAGAAGCTCCCCCCACTGGTTTACCAATGACGTCATGCATGGAGGAGGTGGTAGGTATGCCAGTTGAAGCTGTTGATGATGTGGATTTGCTGCTGATGGCCCTTGCAGCATCGTATTCATGCATAGCTGCTTCATTCAGGTTCAATGAATCCTTGCACCTGAGCCAAACATACCATTCGAATTTCAGTTCCATATTCCTCAGACAAAAAGATTTCTACACAGACAGCGAGGTCCAATGCATGGAAGCTCATCGCCATTTTCGGCGGTTTCAGCAGGTGAGAGTTAGACCCAACCAAGCTAGCATACAACACACGTCAACCAGATGCACAGCTCTATCAACAGCCAGCACCTTTTACCGACCGGGTCACTCAAAACCATGACAGAAAAACACGCCATTTCCTTCCTAGCAATGGCTGTAACTGCGCAAGTGCTCATTTTGCCAACCCACGGATGGACGGCCAGGATGAGTTGGCCTGGGCGGAACGCAGCCTGAGTGGCTTGGTTGAATACGAAAATGGTATGATTAAGTATGAAAGCCTTATTACTCAGTGCAACATTGAATCTCTTTTTGCAGCGATAAGTCCGATGCATAGCAGTTACATAGACCAAAAAGCAGCATACTACAGTTGAAGCAAACTGCTACTGGTCAGTACAGACATTTGGCGTTATCACAAAATTAAATTAATTGTGCAGCAGCATACATGTCAGAAGTGGTTGTCGTCTTCTGACTCGGATCTGACGCCGTACCCAAAGCCTGCCTTTGCCCAGTCAAGTCCTTCGGCAAGTCTTTGGGTAAAGTCGGATTGAACTTGAGGAAGGAGGCGCATGCCATGGCATCATGGACGATTCCCTCGTGCCACAAGAATGCCGCGTAGACAGCTCGCATGCACAGAGCAACAGACGGCAGCAGTGCCTTGCGATCTGTTGCACCGCCACGTGATGTTGTGTGTCGAACTGCGTCACCACCCCGAGAGGCAGAAGTATTATCAGTGCGAGGCACTCGACCTGGGTGGACAATGATGTTTGATGAGGGTAAAGATTTGGCTGGTGACAAGCCGCGATCACGTTTTGGCCGACGACTGCGCTCCCTACGCTGAAGCTTCGATGACGATGACCTTTACACAGAATGAAATCACTACAACAACTGATGCTATTGCAACAACTACAACTATTAACAACAACAACTACTACTACTACTATCCCCGATTACGTTTTGACTGCCGACTGCACTTCCTACGATAATAACCTTTGCACACAGTAACAACTACAACTATGAGACTTGATACTACTACAACACAACTACTACTACTATTATTACTACTACTAAACAAGCACCTATGACCACCTTTTGACCAATGACTGCACTCCCTATGCTACAGCTTGGACGACGATGACCTTTGTACATAGCAATAACTACAACTATAACTACAACAACAACGATGACAACAACAACAACAACAACAACAACAACAACTACTACTACTACTACTACTTCAACTGCTATGCGGTTAGTCCAGATCATGTTCTGAGTTTTGACTATGCCCCCTACGCTGCAGCTTGGATGATCGACAGATGTTGCTTCATACTGCAGCATCAAAACAACACTACTGGGTTATTATCAGTTAGTTACTACTTGGATGGGTGACTGCCTGCAGACAGGTAAACTATCTTAGTCTATAACGAACACCAAGGTCAACTCAGCCTTCCATCCCTCCAGGATGTAGGTTAATCAAGTACCAAACTGTCTGGCTGGGATTAAGTTCACCTGTGTCAGGTGGCAGGCAACACTGTGTGATCCCATATGGCAGGTGACGCTCCATAGCTATGTGATGAGTTTCGTATTAAAAGAGCTCTATACATCACTTGCACCTTTATCTTTACAACAAATGATACTACATTTATAACTACAAGTGCTATGAGGCCACGACCACGTTTTGACTCTCTATGCTTAGACAATCACTTTATTGCATAGCATAATACACCGTGGGCCATAAAAAACGTGCCACTTTACTTTCATCCATATCTTCGCCAATTATTGACCAATTTTCAAAATTATTTCACTGGCACACTCTGCAGACAATTTGCAATACAGTGAGTATAATACATCCCACCACACGGTAAATGCATTTCTATACTACCTTGTGAAATATAAATGTAAGCAAAAACTAATGATAATAATAAAAATTTAGGTAAATGAAAAAAAACGTTTCAGACCAACATTGCGATGTATGATTCTTATGACACTAAACTATGTTATACCCACACAGTCTAGTGACCATTCACAGCAATGTTGGTCTGAAGTTTTTTTTCAATTTTACTAAAAAGTTTGTTTTTTATTATCGTTATGTAGGCATATTTCATTGATATTTTACAAGGTAGGGTAGAGACACATTTATGGTGTGGTGGGATCTATAATAATCACATTATCACAAATTATCTGCAGAGTGTGCCAGTAAAAGTATTTTGAAAATCGGTCAATAATTGGTGAAGATATGGACAAAAGTAAAGTGACACGTTTTTGGCCCACCCTGTACATTCCTCCAGGCATGCACAAAGCGATGGAAATAAACTGAAAAAAAAATGAACCAAAATCTAATACAACAAACGTTCAGTTATTTAGACACTACCAACGATAGACCTACTGCTGTCTCGGTGCGTTTCTGACAGCTGGTAGCGAAACAACTGACAAAATTGACATCAGCATGCATTTTTCACATAATAACCACCATTGTTAGTTTTAATCAGAATAAACAATTAATTAATTGTTAACTCCTATAGAGTTAACTCTTTAAAATTTGTAATCGTTTCCCATTCTATAGTTAAGACAAAGTATGTGTTGCTTTTTGTGTTTTTTTATCGTCGTTTCTTTTCTTTTTCTTTTTTTCTGTACTTCGTGTACGATGAAATAATAAATATATAGGTTTCAATATGGTCTACGATGGCATGCGAGCATACATACACACACACAAGTTCTGGCTAGACGCATGCCTGATTCACAAACACGAGACGCTATCAGTTGCCATGCTTAAGCGGAATGAGATTATAACACTCCAGACTGCAGTGAGTGATAAGAGCAATTTTTCCAATTTCCAACATGTGGCAGGGCAGCAATACCACCCCGTAGGCTTAAGCCACGACATGGGCTCATCAGCCATCCCCAACAAAACACTAGTTACAATTAAATACTTCTGGGAATCTGTGAGACTTTCTAATAAATCTCACTGTATCCCCAACTGTTGCATTAGAGTGACAGGAGCAATAAGTGGGTCACGAAATGATAAATTAACCGACAGAACGTACTCTTTGACTGGAGATGCACGAAATGGTTCCGGGCGCGTAATGGTTTGGATGAGTGGAAAACGAACTGGAGATGAGGATGCGGCCCTGTGAACAACAGCAGCAGCAGCAGCAGCATCTGGCCGCCTTGGACTCACACTGGTACTCCGAGATACCCTGCAAACATCGGAATCTCCAATAGGTCGCATGATTTCATCATATTACAACCTTTGTGGAGATTGTTTTGATGTTTTGGCAACTGCTGCTGCCCTTGTTGGAACAACAAACAAGAAGCCCAGCTGTCACTAAGACAGCCGACTGTACTGGTTGTCAGTCACCTTCAATGTCATCCAAGGTCGATGATTCCATCTTATCTGACGTAGCGTACGACACCTCCTATTAGTGATTAATAGTAACCTTGGCCCTATCTCTCACCGTTTTCAACATATGGCCAGTTTTCCATTGAATTTCCTACCCCCCATCCATTTAATCCCCAATTTGAAAATGTCCCCTTGCAATAGATCAATGAAGTTTTACATACCCGAGTTTAAGGCACATGGCTAATTATTCGTGTAAAAAGTTTTCCCCTATGACCTACCACTTATCCACAATACATCCATTACAGATGGATGGACGAACAAACAGACGGACTACCGATGGACGACAACTCGTACAAATAGCTCAACGGTTACTTAAGTATGGTCGGCTAAAACAGCATTCAAGTTTCATTAAGCCATTTCATAGCCACTTCAAAGACTGATGTTACAGGCCTAAAACAGCGAAACAGCCTTCCAATTCATGTGAGACATACCAACACTGACTAATATAAACAGTTTAAATGACTGCTAGTAACATTTTTGTTCAGGTGTTGAAAACATAGCTTTTGTACGCTTATTTTTTTCTGAATAATATTTCATCGTAAGATGCATTTAATTTTGGGGGATTTTTTGTTAAGTATGATGTTTCCTACAAATTTTGTTAAGTTCAACATGCGAATTTCTGTACAGTAGGCCCATGGTTTATCACACATGATTTCCGTGTTGAATGAACAAAATAAACTGCCGGATTTTACCGAGAATTCTACAGTGAATGAGCATCATATCATACGTTGTTGCTGTTGCTGAGACTGTGGTAGGCCTCAAGCTGGGTGCCATGGTAACAGTTGCCATGGTGATGGCCTGCGTACTGACGACGTCACCGCTGACACTCACGGACACACCATGACCTTCAACTTGACCTTCAGGTTCTCCTTCACTTTGTCCACCATGACCTTGACCTTGGGCTGCAGGTGACTCAACACGGACCTCTGTGTTAGCACAGACAACGAACACAAGTGTCGTTATCCACTATCAGTTTATCACACAAATCTAACAATTCTAACAAACGTAAGTATCAGATACTTCTAGCCTCATATTTGTAGTTTGGCAGTGTAAACTGATGTATGTCTGAGGGCTAAGGAAACTAAGATCTGTTCCGCCCTCCTCACTTTCTCCCCCACCCCCATCCTCCAACGGACAGCATTCTGACATTAATGTCTGTCTGGAGGATAACAGGGACGATTATTAGAACTGCCATGCTTGTTACATAAGAATGCTTAAAAGAGGCAGTTCTTACAATTTTAGGCTTAGATCAATTTTGTTTTTTTTTCTGTAAAGGTTGGCTTATATGAGTCAGAGGCAGGAACAGAAGCACTCTACAATCTCGGAAGTGGCAGCCGATTGGCATGAGCTAATGATTACCACAGCACACTATGCGGCCATCCATAGTCCATGTCAGGGACCCACGATGCAGCCAGCAGACATACCACCGCCCCAATCAGCCACATTAGGTCCTTACCCTGTAGCCCGTAAGCTACTACTCATTTCCGCTCCCACGGCTTTGTTTTTAGTAGACTGCTAAAGGTAAGAGGAGGACTAGTGGACTTAAGCACACTGAAAGTAAAAGTGAAAGGTTGCTAGGAATAGCCCGTGACTTGCAAATGGCCAATGGCCCGTGGTGAGACTTGAACTACAACTTGAAAGAAAAGAGCTACATACTCTAACAACCAAACCACTGGCATCAAAATCTGATAGGACCAAACTTAAGATTCATTTGTTCTCCTCCTCCTTTCCACTATTGACTGTAAAGTGACTGTGGTGCTATAGGCATTTTTTCACTCTAAATTTTATTGTGTTGTATTGTAACTACTATACAGTATGCTACTACCTGAAAACCTGAAAACTAGTAAAATTACCCGAACCTGTAGAAGAGCTAGTGCTACATCAAGCTGTCTTCTTGTACGTGTGTGCCACATGCTACCTGTTGTTGACGTTATCTGGGACATGTTACCTGAAACAGGTGAATAATGAGTTACCTGTACAAGGGCTGTTGCTACGTGAAGCTGTCTTTTTAGGAGTGCCTGGAGGTGATCTTGGTGGAGTTATTCCATTGCCATTCACCCTACTCTCACCTGCACAACAGTCATCATAAATATACACCTATTCGCCAACCACACAGTGAAAGCAGACACTAATTAAAAGCATTCTGGCCACACCAAGGTCTGCCACCTTGTTGCAATGGTGGGGCGTAGTCCTCCGAAGACCCAGAAGATTTCTAGAATCCATAAGAGAAGAGCCAACCAAGTGCAGACCGACTCTCTTCTGAGCAGATATATGTTACACATAACCAGTGTCTAATGTGCTGGCTGAGCTTCGGGTTTAATGCCGATTTCAGCTTCACAGTTGTCCACAACTTCACAGTTGTTTACTGTAACCTTTGGTTATATTCGGGGATGCACATTGGGCTGATGCACATTGGGCTGAAATGATACGGGCAGATTAACAGCTTGCCCACTTCAAAGGTAATGTAAAATGAGGTAAGGTAAAAGCATTCTGAAAGCACAAACCAATATGACAGCACTTTGCTGTGGGCTGTCAATACAAAAACTGCAATAACGAACAGATAAGCCCCATAAACAATTCTGAAACTCAAAATCGAGACTGTAATAATAGATATAGTCATCAAAACTTAATGGACTGTTCGCTGCACCATGCTTCGGCCCTCAGAAAAATGTCACCAAAATCTGACAACTTTCTAAGTAATCTTACACATAATTATAACAACAGTAATAATAATATTAATAATATGTTTATAGTGCTGCTGTCAGGTCGTGACTTCAGAGGCACTGAATCTTCTGGAAAGATAAACAGCATGCTGTGGTAAATACATAAGCTCATATGATGTAGCCAGAAATTGTTGAAGAGGTACAGAATTACAAGGAGGTATCACAAATTGCCAAATACTCATTCCAACATTATTGTCACTCCATAAAAGATTGACTTGGCCTGATTTTAAAAGTTAATACACTGATATGACACCGATCGTTATGCCCCTGGTCAGTGGCTTCAATCCCCCGAATTCCGACACAGCCCGGCCACCAAACGGTTTGCGGTGCATTATGAGCTAAAACAGCATTTCTGGTGATAGCAATTTTGCATAAAACCTTAACAAAACTTCCTCCACCCTGCTATTTTTCACAGGTGAGCTAAGCAGATATAACTGTAGACAGAACTAAAAAATTAGGGCAAAGCCCAACGTGAGTCCACCTAAAGCTGTAAGTCCAACTGGGGGTAAATTCAGGGGATTGAAATTCCCACCTTTGAAAAGCCATGTGGCCTGAACTCAAATGCATTAGCATACACAAAATGCACACTGTCGACTCAAATGAGACAAAAAATCTAAAAATCAGAAGCAGAAGTGATCTTACCGAGAACTTTGACAAGTTCTTTGACCGAGACACCCTGCAGCTCTGGCGGCAAGCCGGGAATCTGGAAGCGGATCAAAGCATCAGCACCACTTGCTGCTGCATCGTCCTCCGGCCGAGCGACCACATCCGCTGCACCTCGACCGACTGGAGACGATCGCCGTGGCGACCGGTACGGCGAAGCCTCACGACGCAGACTCGCGCTTCTTGCTTTGCCCAACGGATCAGGAACAGATGACTTTGCACTGGGCTTAGACCACCTCACGGAATCACCTACAGTAGACACAGCATCACTTACACCACCCACCGAAGAGAATCAATGCACTTTGTGCTTTATCCAACAGATCAGGCACCAACGACTTGGCGCCGACTTAGACTACCCTGAAAAATCACCTACTTATGGGTAAACATAGCACTGCTTAAACGTCCATCTAGACAAAACACATCCAGCTGCTTTGGATCCGCCATTCCAATGGTCATCCACCATTCCGACGTTTTACCAAAAAACTATTCTAGACGATGATGAAACCATAACTTATTAAACTTTAACCTATAACTCTAACACAAATTGCTATTTAGTTGTCCATCTCACCCAACGTTTGTTTCTGCACTACCTAGAAAAATCAGATCAAGCGAAATATGTGTTGAAATAAACAGAAAAACCTGAAAAAAACATCCCCAACATTATTGATCAAAAATTGAAGAAAAGTTAGCAAATTTTAATAATTTTTGGTGGAAATATTTCTGACACTACTGGATATTAAATACGTGTTTTAGTTTCCACCTCACTTAACGTCTGCTTTTGCACTACCTGGGGAAATCAGACCAAGCATAATACGTGTTAAAATGAATAAAAAAATGTCAATAAATTCCATCTATCCTAATCTGTGGGCTCCAACAGCCGGTGTATTACAAGGTTTGACTGTCTTGCAGCAGTGTGTCTACCAGATGAAGTTTAAGAATGTTTGTGAAGTCAAGAAGCGACTGGTACAGCCTGGATTGGTCTGGAGCAGAAATTTATCGATACTGCTCTCAGTGAACGGAGAAAGCGTCTCCTTGCCTGTGTTCGCATAGTAGACAAACTCTTCAAGCAATTTTACTGCAGGCAGTTGAAAAATGGACAGCTGGATGAATTGTCAGCCATAGTGTCAGAAATGTAAACAAAATGTGTTTTTACACGTTATGTTAATTAAGCAGTCATATTGCATTGGATAAAAAAGTGATATTTCGCTGGTTGCATTTTCCCCAGGTAGTGCAGAAACAAACGTTGGGTGAGATGGGCAACTGAATAGTCGTTTGATGGCAAGTTGTGTCAGAAATATTCTTGCCAAAAATTATTAAAATCTGATAATTGGTTTTCAAGTTACAGTCGATAATGTCTCGGGTGTTTTTTTGAGACACAGTGCAAAAGTAAGGAAACGAGGGATAAGCGAGGGGGGTTGGACCGGTATGTCTCAAGATCTCTCTCAGGTGACGCTCACAAGAATGCAAAGAAAAACAGAAGAACAAACCGAATTGCTGAAGGCAATCGGGCGACAGAGCATCAGCTGCCACAACCAGTTGACCAGCATCAGTCGCTAACACTCCACCACCAGCTGACGATGGGTCTCTAGTACTGGCAGAGGCTTCCTCAACTGGGACCGGCTCTTCGCCCGGACCAGCTTCAGCAGCGGCGATGGGAGCAGCACGACTTACAAGTATTCCTGGTGGTAATCCACTAACTTCAACGGTGCCTGCAAACTCTGTCAAACAACAAGTTGAGAAGCAAATTAACACTAAATTTAATTTAATCCACTAAAAATTTGGGGCAGGGCCCAACATGAGGTCACTCATCACTGTAAGTTTGATTGCGGAGTCTTGGTCTATGGCTGTTTATTTGTCAAACCATTGATAAAAATGTCGCAAATGCCCCTCCCTCCAAAACCCCTCAATGGATCTCTTGGAAATTTGGCCTCAATTCCTTCCAGGTAGGGGTCATCCTTCCTGCCAATTTTTATCACGGTCTGCTGTCTGGTTTCAAAAAAAGTTGAAAACAAAGAACACAAATTTTAAAAAAATTTTAAAAATCCAAAAGTAGAAAAACAAAGTGAAAACACACGACTTTCCGTTACTGCCTAAAGCAGCCTAAAAATATTGATATAGCACCAACAATTGTCGCATCGTTATTGCGAATCAAGAGTGCTGTGCAGGTGCTGACCAGTCCTATCACCATCAGCATCATCGTCATATATTCGTTTAATGTAAAGTTGACAAGCGCAACTTTTAACAATGCAAGCACAAGATACATAATAAATCTAAATCTTAAAAAAACATGCAAACGGAAACATCTCATAGTTTGTCCAAAAGCTAAAAACAATTTTAACGAAACTTACATTAAAAAAACTATGGTGCAATAGTCAAACAATTCGGTGCTGAGCCTAGATTTAAAAGCGGATAGAGTACTATCAGCTCTACACTACAAGACACATTGTTTTATTTTACTAACTAATTCGCCACTAAGTCCAGTAAAACACCAAGTGTGGATAAGAATGCTAAATACGCCAGTGACAGCAAAACTCCACCCACCAGGGGGCAGACTGGTGACGGTGAACGGCGAAAACGTCGGGGTTCTTGATGCCTTCGTGAAATCGAAACCCTTCGCGGCGAGGGGACGTGGCTGAGTGGTGAACGCCAACGGCTGACTACCAGTGGACGGTGGGTCTGCGGACTCAGACTGAGCTCGAAGGAAGACGTCACCGTCAGAACTACGAACCAGACACCAGGCCTCACCGGATTGGTCATGGCAATAGCTCTGGATGCTCGCTGCATCCAATGATATCCACACGCCCTCGTCTGTTGTCACCTACATAGACAACGGAATACAATGCCACAAACTAACTGCAAAAGAATAAAGACTATCAACAAAGGCACTAGTCATGACAATAGCTCTATATTTTTACATTATGCACAAAGACCTAGTATACCAAAGTGTTTGGGGGTGACCACTGTAGCTATTGTTTGCTTTGGCAGCTGTAGCTGACATTTGTCACTTTGACTGCCAACAGACGATACATTGTTGACATAAAACTTCGTCAGAATCAGATGTTTGTGGAGTTATGCCAATGTACAGTAACAGAGGGGGTTTACTTGTGTAACGCCATATTGCTAACAGATATATTTTGTTATCGATATTCAACTATTAATAACTCCGCTATAAAATAATACTTTTCAACTAAATTTGATGATCTCTTTAGCAATTTATTTGCGACTAAGTGTACAAAATTTATTTCAGAGTCTTTTAGATTCGACATTTCTGTTGTACGATGTCTACTCTAGTTTTAAACCAAAACTCAGTTAAAAACCTAATTAATGCAATATTTAAAGTGACCATTAAATCCGGTTTTAAGTAGGGCGTTTAAACCGGACGCTTCTACTGAAACCAAAGTTAAAACTGAACATAATACCAAACTTCGGTTGGAAACCAAACTTAATCTGAACAATCCAGTTTCAAACCTGATCTCCGTAATGCATCGAGATAGTCTAGGAGGTTACTTTTTATGGACACAGTGGGTGACTTTAAATTTTGCTTAGACCTAAGTTTTAAACTCTAGTTTTAAACCAAAACTCAGTTAAAAACCTAATTAATGCAATATTTAAAGTGACCATTAAATCCGGTTTTAAGTAGGGCGTTTAAACCGGACGCTTCTACTGAAACCAAAGTTAAAACCGAACATAATACCAAACTTCGGTTGGAAACCAAACTTAATCTGAACAATCCAGTTTCAAACCTGATCTCCGTAATGCATCGAGATAGGCGTTTCTTCTGAAAGACTAGTCTTTAGGTTTGGTTTAAAACCAAAACCACTTTAACTTTAGATTTAGCGAAAACAAGATGGCATTTGTTTGCTATTGCTGCCGGCGTTCTAGGGCCCAATCGCCTACGACGTGCGCCTAATGTACAGCGTGAATCATGTTTATCTGACGAAGATGAGTTTCTTTCAACGCATCTGAGTGCTAGACAGATTCACCAGCTAGCCTTGGAATACATCCAATAGCGTGGGTACCAAGGAAGTAGGTTTTTGATTTAAAACTTAAGTTTAAAACCGAGTTTAAAACTGAAGTTAATCTGAGCATTGGTTTAAAACCATACCTTAAGAGTCCAGATTAAGGTTTGGTTTAAAACTATAGTTTAAAACTTAGATCTAAGCAAAATTTAAAGTCACCCAGTGTATATACCTCACGAGTAGCTGAGAGCTGGTTGCCAATGACAACCATGCCTACAGCGGTGGAGTCTAGATCAGTCGCAACCCGGATGTTGTGACCAGACGAACCACACTTCACTGTTGTATAGGCACATGGGAAACCTGCCGACAACGACAACATCAGTATCAACAATATCATCAGAATACATCGCAACAATCACCGTCATTAACATTAACCAATTTCTCGTAGACACGTCTCAACTACTGTAACTTGGTGTCTACCACTGAGTACACTAGAACCACGATAACTGACACAGTGCAAAATATGATCGCTCCACTATTAAGTGAACGGCCCTTATTCACAAACAAACAAAAAATTACGTATAGCAGCAGCAAAAAACGTACGATGCAACAGCCTGCATTGCTGTGTGACAACTGAAACTATGGTAAATCCATCGAGTATGATCTACAGACCGTTCCTAGCAGGTGCACTGATATGCTGTCTTGCAAGCAGTGCAGACGGCGGAGGTGGATGTCTATCATTGGATGTAGCATCTCCGCCGTGATCATCGCTGGCTGCCGGGACTCTGTCTGGCACCGGAAACAGCAAAGTCTTAGCAATGTGCTGATTATACTGCAGAGCCCAGCCTTCGGTGAAGCCGTTCAGCGGTCGACAGAACTCACGAATTGACTCGGCCGTCAAACGCAGCCAGAGACCGTCGGCGTTCTGAACCTAAACACATACAAAAAACATAGATATATACACAGAAATAGACAAACGTAGACACAAAGAAAGTGTAAACCCTTCGCTTAAGCCATTTGCAAATTAACTCTATGGTTATACACAACCACACACCATCAGCATTCTGCACTAGAACACAAAATATGACATTTGCCAATGCTTGAATGGTTAACCGAAAAGCAGATACGACAACCAATCACGGACAGTTAGGTAAGCACTAATAAGAACCATAGCAGCACAAATGTGTGAAAGAAAAAAATATGTAAAGAAAAGACAAAAACAGAAACAAAGACAGAGACGAGAAAGACATAAAGATAGATACACAAAAACAGAGAGAGTGGTGTACCTCAGAGGTGAAAGAGATGACGCCTTCGGGTGGAATGACTCCAATCTGTTCACTCTGTAGTGATGGGTGAAGTCGAACTCGCAGCCCAGCACTGTGTGTAGCCACGAACTTACGCAGCTGAACAGTTCAACACATTCATTCATACAGCGATAATACATGCATATGGCACGTGGAGAAACTGGGGCTAAATATCAGATGTAGTAATTAGCTTTTCACCCGCTAAAAAACTATTAAAAATAATCTGAAAAGCTAAAATCCTCTCTGCTCCACTCTGAGATAACATGATTGCGAACTGCAAATTCAGGACGTAACAAACTGTGCAAAAAATCTGTCAAAATCCGTTCATGATGTTGAGGACAATCTTGTAGACAGACAAACAAAAAGGCCGACAGAGGAAAAACATTACCTCCTTTCTTTGACGTAGGTAGTTGATCACTCATAACTTGGGGTTTTTTCAGTACCTGGCGTTACTGCAAGGCTCCGGGTGCCCCGAATGTGAAGTGGGCATTAAATAGTTTCCCCTGATGAGATTTCCCACCGACTTTTCAGTGACTTTTTGGTTAATTCCTCTCCCCTAACTTTTCTCAGACTCAGCTAAATAACCAGGGATTTCGGATTTTCTGGACAACTGGCCATGCTCTTAGATTACTACGATAATAATAATGTACCGGTAGTCATTTGTACGGCACGCAATGTCAGCGAGCTGTATCTGAGGCGCCGGCAGTCACTAGATGGGTAGTGATGGGCTATAAACTGAGTACATGTAGATCTTGAGATGACGTCTGAATGTTGGATGCAAAGTGCAATGTCTAACTTAGAGAGAGAAGTTGAAGATACTAACGCGAGTGTGTGAACTAATGGCTGGTCTAGTCGCTGAAACAGGTTGAGATGGTTGCAGTGGTTGTTGCATGACGTGTGGATTGTCCTTTACTTCCAGCTTCAGAACCTCACCTAGACAACATATAGACATATTTCTCCTCTACTGAGACTTTCTTATTGTTCACCACAGTGACCTTAGACGACCTTGAACGACCACAGATTTCAGCATTACACTACACGAGTTCTTGCCAAACTACTGAAAATAAAAAAAGCTAAAATCCTCTCTGCTCCACTCTGAGATAACATGATTGCGAACTGACAAATTATTTCATTACCCGAACGATGTGACAAAAACAAACCGATGACAGAATGCAATATGCTCAGCATAATTATTCACTGGCTAGTCATTAGTGACAGTCAGCTTACAACGTTAAAAAAGTTGGGAAAAGCTTCACACATGAAATAAAATTGGTGTAGCCTACATGTTGAAAGATCACTGCTCTCGCGGAAAAAGATTTCCACGGACAATGCTAAACTGCAGAAAAATGTCACAACCCAAAAAAGCATACATTACAAAAATTAAGTTTCTGCCTAATGACAATAGTAATCGATTGAAAAGATAAAGACCTGCATCAAAATCGTCCAGTTTCACTTGTACGTGATAAACGCCGCTGACAGAAGGTGTCCACGACGCGGTGTAAGACCCATCTCCATTGTCACGTATTAACATGTTCTCCGTCGGTCGACGCAGCGTCGGCGATGCAAAACGCAGCTCCTCAAATGAGTAATTCTCATACGCCTATATCACATCAACAACGTAACGTAAAAGTCCTTTCTTAGCCACAAGGCCCACACAGTGGCAGCCAGACACCAGTTTACACTGCCAGACGATGGATACAGGGCTATTGCATCGCACGATGTGCCTGTTTACGTAACAGCTTTCACTGGTACTCATTGTGCCCACCTCCCGGAGGGATGGCCAGGCTAAGTTGACCTGGGTGGCTGGTTACATACCGGGATGGTCACCCATCCAAGTACTAACCTGGCTTGGTGTTGATTAACTTCGTTGACACAAACAGCGACGTTACCCACTAATCTAAACCACCACTGACAATCCCACCAACCAACCACGATACTTGTAAGCCAGTATCACTGTGGCAACACATGAACACTGACCAATCATTGGTGCTAGACTCTTTACTCTCAAAAGATCGAAATTCTTTCTTAACTGTACAAAAAATGCATCTCAATTAGAAAAAATACCACCTCATCGTTATCTTATACAGAATTAGTTTACTTCATAAGCCAATGGTCAGTTCTTGGCTTGTGCAAAGTCGCAAAGCCACAAAACAGATAAAATAGACTGTATCAAAATGTTGAGTAACTTTGCTGATGCAACCAACGATGTTATCGCAACACTAAAACCGTTAAAAGGTTAAAGGTAGCGTATAGCTCTTTAGGAAACCCATCTCAGAGCTACAAAGCATCACCTGCCATATGTGATCACACAGTGTTACCTGCCACCCGACACAGGTGAACGTGCCCCACCATAAGCCACCACCTCATCTGTTACAACCATAGATACACGACAAACCTTCATCATAGAGATGGCATGACAAGAATCACGGTTGTCTTTGACGGAGACCTGGTACGAGGTGTCCAGCCCAGGCGCCGGATGTCCACCAAACAGCAAACTGTTCTCCGCAGATGGCAGCGTATCACCCGCACCGCCTCCCCGACCACTCAGCTGTCTCCGTACCAACTGATGATGAGCGTGATGCTGATGATAATGATGATGATGTCTATAGCTCGCGTCCAGCTCCATCCCATCCTTCATTACCGGAATAGCTGCTGCTTCCACCTAAAAGTTAAGGGTAACAGACAGTATATAGCTCTTTATAAGAAACCTATCACAGCGCTACGAAGTGTCACCTGCCAAGTGGGATTACAGTGTTACCTGTCACCCAATGCAGGTGAACACCAGCCGCTTCAACCGGTACAATGCATCCACAAGGATGCGAGTTGAACTAACTAAGGACTAAGATAGTGCCCAAGTGTGTGTATGCATAACTTACTTGTAGGTTAAGCATTGTGGATTAAGAAAGCGAGAGTGGGAAGAACAGAAAGTAGCAACATTTTAACAGACAACTGCAAACTTCTAACACAGAAACTTGTGGGTGCTAAAAATATCGATTTTGCTCCTAAATTCCCCCAAAATGCAAGATTTTCAGCCACAAATCAAGCCGTTTTGAAAGAAAAAATTCCGACAGAAAAGAACTTTCCCAACAGGCTATATGAATGAACAAGATGTGTATGCATGACTTACTCGTAAATTTGGCACCGAGGTGGCAATGCTGTACTGGTCTCTGGTCAGAATGGACAGCGTCACGGGCACATTGATGGACAAGCCATTGGCACGGCCAGCCATCTCATCAGCATTGTGAAGGATCACAGTCTGCTGTGGGTCCACATACGACTCCGGCTGCAGCCATCTGACATTACACAGGCACCAAGATATTAAAAATATACCCCCAAAAACATTTTTTAAAAACAGATTTTGAAAACCATAAGTATTACTCATTTAGCCTACCTACGGAGAAATGGCCGTAATGTCTCAGTCAAACAAAGACATTAATACTTGCAAACGTTCACCCATCTCGGTCAGTACTAATCGAATCCAATGGACAATAACTTTATGATCCGATGCCAATAGTATGACTAGACCAACCTGTGCTTTAGACAGCAACTGATTATAATGCTTGGTGACCAAAGGAGTGAACAACTTGCCCAGAGTCCAAAGCAAACTGACTGGGAGTTGAACCCATAGCTTTGATCTACAATGTAAAGTCCGATACCTAGTCACACCAGTGCAGTCGAGATGCAACATAAAACTGGGCTATATTAATTTATTACCAAAAATGACAAAATTGACAAGTTTACTGATACAAACGTGGCCAGTCGAGCACCGCTGGTTCGCGGTGCACAGTTAATGAAGTCGGTCAGAAATGCTCGTTCAGACGACGACTCACACAGTGGAAGATTCCCAGTCAGTGCATCACTAACTGATGGGGCTGCTAGCAAGCTGATGCCCTTCTTCAGCAGCAACGAGTGACTCACAAACTCCTGACACACACACACATAGCAGTCACAACTATTCCACTAGCCGCAGAACAATAGAACTGGCTACAACAAGAAATGTGAGCTAATGCTCATGATACATGCAAGCAGTGGCGGTTTTAGGCCCAGTTTTGCTCCAGGCCCCCCACTTTCGTGGTCACTCATGATTTTTTGCAAAGATAACACAAATATCTGATGTCTGTGTTTCCAAAGTTTCGAAAAGTGGACAAATTTGTGGCTTCCATGGAACATCCAAAAACCAAAAAATGCTTCAGCTTCAGGTGGGCTATGCCCTGACCCCTGACCAGGGGCTCTGGCCCCAGACCTCCATTATAGATCGCAACGGGGCGTGCTCCCCAGATTTTGTGGGCTAGAACTGCCTCTGCACACGAGAGCGCCTACAGCAGTTCCTGTTTGCAGATAATCTTGGTCTATCTCTATCCATTTTGTCACAATTCACTCTTTTGCAGCCAAAAATCGCCAAAAAATCACTAAAAACCACTATTTTTAGGTTTCAAGGTCATCGATATTGACATTCATAAGAAGCTCGTCGCCAGTGCTTGTTAGGATAAGCAGCATGTCTGTGCCTATCTGCAACTACACTGTGAGGCATAAAAAAACACACCAAAATTTTTTTATCATAACTTAAAGAAAAGTGATCCGATTTTAATAAGTTTTGGTAAGAATATTCCTGATACAACTGGCCATCAAATGTTTGTTTAGTTTCCCACCTCACCCAATGTCTTTTTCTGCACTACCTGAGGAAAGAAAACGAACAAAATGTTGCATTTTTAGCCATTTTGGTATTATTGCTCAATCAAAAAAACACAAAAAAGCACACATTTTGTCCATATTTTCATTATTTTAGCTGATAGTTTATCTAAATGTCGATTTTTCAACTGTCTAGAAAAATCTTTGAAATGTTGGCCCATGAACATGGGCTCAGCTCGAAGACACTTTCACCATTCGTTTATATCAGCATCGATAATGTTCTGCTCCAGACCAATCCAGACTTCACCAGTCGCTTCTTGAATTCATCAATTCCTTAATGTTAGGCCTATTTAATAGATGTGCTGCTGCACGACAGTCAAACCTTGTAATTGATTGGCTGTTGGTGGCCACAGATCCGGGAAGACGAGATTTATTAAAGCTATTGTTGATTTTAAAGCACATTTTGTCTGTTCTGTTTTTCCCAGGTAGTGCAGAAGCAGACGTTGGGTGAGGTGGAAATCTGAACGGTCATTTGATGTCCAGTTGTGTCCGGAATATGTGTACCAAAAATTATTAAAATTGGATAAACCTTCTTCAAGTTATGGTAAAAAAATTTGGTGTGTTTTTATGACTCTACTATTTTTTTAGACAAGCCAATAGAGGTAACGCCTTTTTAAGGGGGTGCCCCTAATTCGCCCCCTCGTTTGTGGGGACCCCCTTCACACAGGGGCATAAAAATTCGTCACAAAATACCAGAGACTCTAAGCTATCATATAGTGAGAACCAGAAGTCTCTATCTCACCTGGTCTTAAAACAGTACCGAGTTGTGACACCAGGACAGACAGACGGACGGACAGAATTACTATAGCTAATATATGCTATGCTAGCTCTCGCGCATAAAAAAATTCATCAAATTATACAACCTTTGTTTGCTAACTTGCCGACGTTTTAAACACTGCTCGCACCGCCTTCAAAAAGATGATTTTCATTCACCGCTAGATGACGCCACAATGAACAATTTTTCATATATGCAAAAAAATTGATAGGACAAATGATCATCGACTTGTTTTGTTCTTTCCTGATGTTCTTGGATCACTTCTGCGATCCACTGGTGAAATGACGACAATTTGTTCTCAACTTCTCCATGGCAACATAAAGCATTGAAGATTAAATAATCCCTAATTTCAAATTAGAGACGATTCGATTTTCAACATCGCACTTCTTATCAGACAACATATCTATAAGAAATTATCTGTTACCAACAACCGCTAAGCGCAGCAATAATTGTAGGCAACTTACACGCTTGACGGACGCATCAGAACTGAAGTCTTCAGCACTATCGTCATCACCTAAACAACAAACAACCAAGGCAACTGTATGTAAAGGTCAAAGGTTAAAAATATCGTATAGCTCTTTATAGGAAACCCGTCACAGAACTATGAAGCATCACCTACCATATAAGATCACACAGTGTTACCTGCCATCGGACACAGGTGTACCCCAGCCAGATAGGCCGGTACTTGATTTACCTACCATGGAAGGATGGAAGGCTGAGTTGACCTAGGTGACTGATTACATACCGAGATGATTTACCTGCTGACAGATAGTCACCCATCCAACTACTAACCCGACCTGGTGCAAGGCAACTTCATTGATCAAACACAACACATTACCACTACATCACTCCAATTCTCTAAAAACACACCCACACTGCAAGTGAAGAGACAGACAGGCCATGGCCAGCTGAAAGTGCGGCTAAACAAATAACTTTATCGGGCCAACATTCAGCAACATCGTAAAAAATGGACTGCAAAAATGATTGTAAATCGATCCAAATGTTGCAAAGTGCAAAAACATTTAGAGTCAAATGGAAGTTGCACCATGCAGGGTTCTCGCACACGTTGGTGTTATCGGCATAACTAACGACAACGTGCAAGACAATATTAATGCTTCTTACATAAGAAAACGATCAAAGAAATTTTCATAAACATTACTTAATGAATATCTGAAATGATTACAGAGAGTCTACAGATAGCTGAATATACAAAAATGATCCAAAGCTGTTCTCTAAATCTCTCCAACGTCATGCCACCTCTACTTTCCAGTCATCATTTTGCCTCGTAAGTTGAAACCACCAGCTGCAGTTACGAGACCCACTGGAGAAATGCACTACCAGTGTCTGTTGCAAGCCTGACAATTATGTGATTAGCAGTCTCACCAGTAGCAGGCAAAATGATATCTTTCTTCATCAGCGCTGCAGCACACATTCCGCCGAGACCAGCAATCTCCTGCTCCAGATAGCTCAGATCCTACAAACAGTGGCGGTGTTCTATAAATAGCCTAACAGTGACCAAACTACGACACTGTTTGTGTCACGACTAGCCTAAATAAGACTATAATGTCACCCTTCCTAGACCTCCAATGCTTGAGATAACTCAGATCCCAAGCTACACAGCTTGGCAGCCTTCCAATGACTATGAGACCAATAAAGAAATATACATACTGGCCTAAATATAACTAAGACATTGCCAGCGTCACTACTTGTTGGTTTAATGGTTAAGACAGTGGAGTTATGAATGAAAGGTCAGGAGTTTAAATCCAGGTCGAGTTGCTATCAATTAATTACTACTCGGATGGGGTAAACCATCTCAGTATATGACTGACACCACTGTAAACTCAGCCTTCCATCCCTCTGGGCAGGGTAATTTCAATAAGAGCCTGCTTGACTTGGGTTAAAGTGGAGTATGGACAGCTGTGTTAAGTGGATGTTTGATCTCGTATTGCAAGTGACACTAAGTAGCTCTGCGACGTGTTTCCCACAAAAAGCTACAAAACACCTTTTAACCCTTTAATCAGCTACAAAACACCTTTTAACCCTTTAATAAATTATTACGTTGTGCCACTGGGTAGTATTGTTTCAGCCACGAATGGTTGCATGCAAATAAATATCTTATCACATCGCATATACTGGCACTACACAAATTCATTTATTATTATATGAATAGTGACTGGCATCAAAATCATTACTGAAAATTTTAGACCCAAGTTCATAATATGTTGCCCGCAGCACTACGAACTAAAAAAAAAATTTTCAGCAATGATCGAGACGCCAGTCTCTATTTGTTTTGTTATACCTCAACGCCTCTACGCAAAATCTGTGGTATTTTACGCTCTCTTTGAGTAAAGTAAACACGGTTGTCTGCTGATAATGCATGACGTGCCGTTTAGCCAGAATATATGCTCATAGAACACTACGATGTACCGTTTAGCCACACTACATGAATTCGGTGTCGGCATGATCATAGATGTCTCGAATGTTTATGAGGCGTGATCGGCGTTGACGTGATGACGACGCTAATCAAACAGTGCCCTCTAGGCGGGCACTATTGTCAATAGTGCCTCCATGGAGGGCACCATGTCACTGTGCTGTTGCTAAGCAGGTGACTATGGCATATTTGTGAACGGCACGTGACGTGATTTGGACCAATCGCATGCAGGTATTTTGCATTGAGGTATAACAATATTATTTATTAGTATTACAAACTCATGCTATTAATGTAATTTACTGTAACAGACCAGGTGGGCAGTTGACGAAGGCCACTCGTAGCCGACCACTGTGCAGCGGAATCCGAAGAAACATGCTTTCTCATCTTTGATGTAGTCACTCGCCGTCTCCAGCGAAAAACACACCTCGTTACCTGCACAAGACATAAGGTGATAGAATACATTACCACAACAGAAGAAGTACGGAAACACCAAAATGTGACGATAGGTAGCAAAAAAGTGGGCTGGTTGTGTACGCCAAACTTAAGATCAAGCAGATTTGGTTATGAATCCAGCTCGAGTGGCTGTCAAGTTGTTACAATGTTAATGGGTGCAAAGTGCAAACAAGTCAACCATAAACCATTTTGGCATATAACCATCCACCAAAGTCAATTCAACCTTCCGTCGCATGGGGCAGGTAAGTCGAGCACCAGCATGTCTGGCCGCGGCTAAGACTGGATGCATTTACCTGTAAAAAAAGGTAAAGGTAGTCAATTTGTATAGCACGTCGTCGCGAACACGCCTCTAATGCGTTTTCGTCACTAACCAAAGCCGCCTGTCGCACGGCCACTGTGTGCAGCCTGCAGACACAGGCTGGCACAGCAGCCGGCTAGGCAACCCCAGTCAGCTGTACCAAGGTCCCCACCTTCCGTAACCCATGTAATGGGTTACTACTCATTTAACCGACCCCGGAGGGATGGCAGGCCGAGTTGGTCTTGTTGGTTAACTGATAGCGGACGCTTAACCCACAAAGTGGTCAAACGGCCATCCATCAGTCTAGCGCAGGATAGGGAAAGTTTGCCGGCCAGGACCAAAGTTCTAACCACTACGCTACGCCACCAACTGACTGTGTCAGGTGCCAGGTAAACAGCGTGATCCCATATGGCAGGTGATGCTCCATTACCACCAAAGTCAACTCAGCCTTCCATCCTTCTGGTGAATCAAGTACTGACCTGTCTCGCTGGGGCACATTCGCCTGCGTTGGGCAGCAGGTGTGATCCCACATGGCAGGTGACACTCTGCAGCTCTAAGACATGTTTCTCACGAAGAGCTATACATACCTTTAACCTTCAGAAGAACATCTCACCTGGCAACACAATGGCAGAAGTTGGCCAGCCATCAACTCCGTGGAATTTACTAAGCACTGGCCGCCATGCTGACACCTCAGTACTAGCAGATCCTTGAGCAACACCTGCGTTTTCAGCAGCAGCAGGATAGCTAGTGTTGCTGAGCTTGTCATCGGTACCAGCTGAGACTGTAGGTATGTATACCTATACACAAATGCAATGTTACCTTTATTATCTCCGCCAAGGAGAACGTAGTGAACATTGGAGGAGAATAAAATATTGGTTGTTCTGTCCGTCGTTCTGTGCGTGTGTGTGTACATGATGATTCATCACCATCTCCACGTGTCATACACAAGCAGACACCAGGACTGGCAAGACGTCCTCATGTCGGCACACCTTATGTTGTAGTTGTAGTTGTAGGTGTAGGTGTAGTAGTAATAGTTGTTGTTGTAATGTTTAAGTTACTTCACTTAGTGGAGATATGCGCTCTTATGAGCGCCTTCTAGTTAAAGTAGCTTTCATTTGCATACAAATTAGTTTCTCCTGAGACATGACTCACAGTTACGAAACATAATGAAGGGGACAATGTTAAACGAAACAATAAAAAAATTACTGATAAAGAAGGTTAAATCGCCAATAGTCACTCTCTCGCAGCTACGTAACCAATGCAAGCGCTGCTCACCCTTTTCCAAGGTCCTAAGCCAGCAGTGAGTGCAAATACAACTTGGAGAGACAGACCACCCACATATTGTACTGCTGTAACCTTTCCAGTGCTTAGGCTGGTATCAAATTGTACTGCTTGGTAAACGGAGGCACATGGTGTGTGAACAACTTGCCAAGGGTTGTTACCCGGCAGTGCACCGGGCAGGGAATCGAACCAGCAACCTTGAGGTCACCAGTCCAACGTGCCAAGCCACATAAAACAACAAGAAGATAAAAGTGCTAGCAAATGCTAAGCAAGGATTTTGAAAACACAAGAAGAGAAAAGGCTGAAAATAGGATCATAAAAACAGCTGGCAGAAAAAATTGTGATAATCACGCCACTTTTGACTGCCATGTGACAGAAAACAGCAAGAGAAAGTTTCCAATCTCTATGTTTTATTGTAGCTAAACAGTCTTAATCTTACACACTAGTTTTACATGAGTAATCAACCACTATTAGCATTGTTGTAGTACGAAATTGCACCCTCCTGTGTCTCGATAAGCCGTTAGTAAATTAATGAACCATTCATTCGGTCACTGACCTGTAAACAGTCTTCAGCCTGTGCCGTGCCACAGCGACGATCAAACTCTACCGACATCCAACGAACACTTGACTCAAACGTCACCTACAGACCACACAGAGACAGACACTGGAATACACACAGGAATATTAATTAATTATTAATTAATTAATTACGCAATTACATAAGTAAGCAAATAATAAGTAAGTAAGACAGATAGAAAAGAAGAGAACAAGAGGTTCAAGAAAGATATCATCGATAATCTTAGTCTCTCACTACACCATTTCACCTCAGACTCTGTGCAATTCCTATCGACACTGTCCACTATATAAATTTACTTACTTACTAAGTAAGAAAGTAAACAAGAAAGTAAGAGAGTTTGGAAAGAACATCAATTACTTGTTATGTACAACTGCCGGCTTGGACTTAAATTTGGTTAAGTTTAGGGTTAACAGGCTAACTTAGAGCAACGTAAGTAAGTGAATAATTAAATAAAAAAAAGAACAATTACTTGGTAGTTATATACAGCAGCTGGCTTAGGTTTATAGTTGGTTGAGTTTAGGGTTAATCGGCTGACATAGAGCAACATAAGTAACTAAGTAATTAAGTAAGTAAGAAAAGAACAATTACCCGGTAGTTATGCATGGCAGCTGGCTTGTAAGGGTGATCACTCTCAACGACGGCGTGGTATCTGTGAGGTTTGTCAGTCTTATCACAATCAGCAGCAGCAGCAGCAGCTTCACATAGTGTTGCTTTATTGTTATCATCAGTTTGAGACGATCGAGTGACCAGACTGGTTATCAGCGGCAATATCTCACGCACCAGACCTAGCATCTCCACCGCAGCCTGCAGACGAATCCATCAATGAATGAGTGAATAGGTCGATGAATGAATAGATGAAGTTCTTAATCGTGTTCCGATTCAGCATACCGTGTTTCAATGCAGCTTGCCTAGCTGACGCATTCACAATTTCCGAGTCTGCACCGCGACCATTCTGGACAAAATTTCTGTAGCTTAATATTTCAGCCCTCGGGAACTGAGTACCTTGGAGCAAAAAGAATTTCTTTAAATAAATAAATAAGTATATTTTAAATGAATGCATAAAATAAATTTTAAAAAATAAATAAATTGATGAACTGGTAAATAAATCAATCATTTAACTGACTACAATTGATTAATCAGTAAAGCCATCAATGAATCACATATTTGTTAACATTGCCCAGCCTAGCAACAAGTCAGCCACTAAAACAATACAACTTGCTTAATAACTAAGCAAACTATCAACAAATGAACCAATGAAACCTGCAAACATATGTCCACACAGAAGGTAACACCTTGTCACCACTATGAATCTAAATCCACAGTTACTTTTCGCTAAATTAAATTTTTGGCATTTGATGGGTCAGACTGGGATTCCAGTAGATACCGAACGCACTGTAGTTCAGGACTATGGTTTACCTGTCTGGCTTGGAAACCCTGCGATGGCTCTCGTTTTCCCCGTTTGGCTCGGGGGCATGACGAGGGTGGGTGGCTGCACTGCTGACGTGGCTGGTCTGCTGTTGGGTTGGGCCACTTGCCAGGTGGTTTCCAGTGGGGTTTGTGAAATCCTTTGGTGAGCCTCACAGTATAGAGAGTAGTCACCTGAGTGAGGGTAGTTGTGCTCTTTGCTATTCCCGCCATGACTTTCAGTACCCAGTATAATTGCTGGGAACTTTCTGGGGATGGCTCATGTGTCCGTCCACATGGCAGCTTAAGCCTATGAAGCGGCACTGGCTGCCCTGCTCTGCACTGGAATTAAGAAACGACTGTTATATAATGTGAATTATGCAACAGTAACCTGAGGTGCTGTATGCCACTGGCTAAAGTCCTGGCAGAAATAATGTGTCTTTAAATTGGTTTAAAACTGCACATGGAGTTACAATCCGTTTTCAAATTTAAAGGCAAACCATTCCAAACACCAGGTGCAGCAACCGAAAACCGACGTCTGCCTAACACTGCATAGCATTTAGAGTAATAATACCAAAAATAGCAAATAAAACATACATGAGGGTCGTTGGCAGCAACAGGGCCGACACATGCACAAATCATGGGCAGGAGAGATGTGAACATTGTAGCATTCTGCACGGATGATAACAGCGCCACATCTGAGACCACACACAGGCACACACAGACAGAATTCTGATTTTATCCAGGTTATCACTCTAAACATTCCGATAACAGAGTTTAGCAGGCCTGTGTGCCAAGCCAAAATGTAAGCCCAGACAGACAGCTATATGCTCACCCACTGTGAAGCACGGCCAAAACCATTATGGACTGATAATTATCACACCGGTTAATGATAAGAACAATAATAGAAATGAACAAATTTGTACGGTGCTAGAATGTCGAATGACTCTGGAGCTGCTGAAAACTTCAGAGATGACTAATCCTGCCCCAATGAACGTTCAAACCAATTTTGTTTTTTTCTAAACCTTTCTGTTTCCAGGTTAAAAGCCCAGACTAAACAAACTTACAAATGGAGAATGAACCATTAAGTGACGTGGCTTGCGACTGCTATATACACAATAGCCAAGCTGCAGACAGGCAGACAGAGCTGAACGCAGACCCGATGCCTGAAAATAAAGGTTGCTTATAGCTTGCAGCAATGAAATCCAACAGACGGAAAGATATGCCTATTAAAGATATACCTATTAAAGCATGGACAGTCACACAATAAAGACTATATCATGTCCTAAAAGTTAGCAATTAAACCCTCACTTCAAACACACGCAATTCAGTTTGTGGAGTATGCATTTCGATGACACGTCAAACACTGCACTATCTTAGTCATAACTGTACTTATCAAACTTTAAGACTCGTTCAGAATGACTGTCTCCATAAATGACAAAAATTTTATTCTAAAAAATGTCAAATATTAACAACTTTAGACCAGTTTATCTGTATCGTTACAGCAAATACAAACAATGCAAACTCGAGCATCATCACGACGTAACACTGAGCACATATGGTAAAGTGCTGTTGTAACAGGCATGTCAGTGAATAACAGTAAGATAGCGCAGTGTCCAATATTTCATTAAAATCAACGAACCATCGACTAAATTAGGTGTGTTTATAGCTAGGATTATCAGTAATTTTGAGATGGAGTGCATATGTTACAGGAAGACAGACCGTGGCAGGGCAGAGCATGTTGGAGCAGCTGGGTGGCTGCAGTGAAGATTGCGCTGACGACACTCATCGTGTTTCTATGTGTTTGAAGCTCAGCCTGCGATTGACTCACATCACACGACGACTGACTAGCTTCCCCAGCACTCGAGCTGCATCCACACATCAGGCATCATCAGGCATTCACTGAATAACCACTAGTGTCTGCAATCCCGGAATCCCAAATCCCGGGATCCCAGCCGTTTTTGCCCACCTCGAATCCCGGGATTGGCAGCATCCCAATTCTGGAATTTTGAGATCACAAAAATTTGTTGAAAATTGTACTTTTTGGGTGTTAAATGACAAAAATATCAATTCTAGTCATCTAATGAATAAAATATTTTATGTGCAGTGGAGTCTACTCCTTGCTGTGCACCATAATTTGTATTTTGACAGTCATGGTCACTCCCTACAGTTCGAATATACCTTCCATAGGGTCCAACCTACTACATCCTATGCATGAAATAAGTCTACTAGAGATACCAGAATAGCGACCAATCTGCAGAAGCCTAAGCCTAATCCCAAAACGAGATCCCGGTATTACAAATTTCTTAATCCCGGATGCTAAGACTGACGTCAAATTCAATCTCGGGATTGCAAACATTAATAACCGCTAACATAAAATTAGCATCAGGGCATCAAACTTGTGATCAACAGCAGCAGCAAAAACAGCAAGACTAAGTAAGTAAGTAAGTAAGTAAGTAAAGTGTAAATTTATATAGCACATACTCAAAAAGATCTCTAATGACTAAGACTAATTGGATGCATGCAACTGAATTGCCACGTAAGCATCATCCTTTGCAACTTACTGTAAAATATGTCAATTTAATTGTCATCAACTCACTGTACTATAGTAATTACCTGTATGCACAGCAGTTACTTGTAGTAGAAGATAAATGGAATCTGTCCTGTGACTATAGTAACAACATGTAGATACAATTATTTGTAGTTACCTGTGATATGTGTAGCAGTAATTACCTATAATAGCAGATGACTGAAATCTGCCCACATTAGTGTAACAGTTACCGGTATATTTAGCAGTAGTAAGTGTAGTGGTTACCTGTTGTAGTAAATGACCAAAATATGTCCACGTGACTGGTTTGCAGTAGTTACGCAACTGTAAGTTACCTGTGGTATGTGTGGTAGTTACCTGTAGTAGTAGATGACAGGTATCTGTCCTCGTGACTGGTTCGTGCCGTTGCTACTCAGTGAACAAGAGCTAAACGTAAACACCGTTCCATCACAGCACTTGACCCGAGCCATCCCCCCGTCACCGTTCCTCGTTCGCTGGCCACGATTACGCAGACGAATTGCATACTTCACGTTCTCCTGGTACAGACATACACACATCAGAAAACCAAGTTCGTAACCACATTTCAACGTAAATGTAAAACGTAAAACATACAGTCCTTCCTGAGCCTTAAGGCCCATTGTGCTGCGCTGATCTCCATTACTTTAGCTCTCAGCGAGACACCAGTTTACACTGCAAAACCACGAATACCGAGCTAGTGCACTGTACGATGTGCCTGTTTACGTCCCAGCTATCGCTGGTACTCATTGCACCTACCCATGGAGGGATGGCCAGGCTGAGTTGACGTGGGTGGCTGGTTACATACTGGGATGGTCACCTATCCAAGTATTAACCAGGCCTGGTGTTGATAAACTTCATTGATGCAATCAACAACACTGCCAACCGAGCCAGACCACCCATCATCAGTGGCTCAAAATGCATCTTCTCACAAAATACTTTTCCTATTTCCTTGACTTGACCATTCAATTTCTGTCTAGCGGATCAAGCCGTATTTCTCCTTACTTACTTACGTTGCTTTGAAAATTCCCGATCGATCGACCAACCGGTTGAAAACCACAGTGATGTGAACTGGAGTGAGATGTCAATAACCAAGAACAAGAACAAAAATACATCGTCTGAGTAGAAAAACAAGTACATGTACCACACAAACTGATCAATGCAAAACGAATGGCACAGACTTCAACCAATGTCACCACTATTCAATATCCAGTGCTGTGAAATACATTCCCATGGCACTCTAAACAATGTTGATGACCCACATCATGCACGCTAACAGTGAAATTATAAAATAGAACAGTAATGACAATACAATACAACAGTGCAATTCAGCGGCCGGAAAATGCACCACTGGAAAATATTGCACAGATAGACATTGGCATTGACCCAAACATGAAGTTAAGTACAAAGTCGTGCGTGGCAAGATTTTTCCGCAGACAATTCCAAAACTCCGACTTTTGCTCAATTTCCTCACTTTTCCCTGATGGCCTATAAGATCTCTGACCATTCCAGGTTTTCCAGGTGACATGAGATGTAGCACAACAACAAAAAAACGCTCGTGCAATTCAGCATCTAATTAAAATGGTTCCGGAATATCAATTCAGCACTTGACGACTGCTATGAGCTGGATAGTACCTTGATAGCAACCGGTCGGTCAAACTTGACTTCGGCTATATCATTAACACAGTCTTCACAGCCATAAAACGCCTTCACCATCTCCACAGTGTTCCAACGACCGTTCGGTGATGGGTCGTTGCTTCGCTCCACCTAAACAAACAAACAAATAAGTACACAAAAACAAGTAAGTAGATAAGAAAGTAAAATTCATACAGTGCACAACGTCAATGGGAAACCTGCTAAATCTGAGGTCTGTGGACGAGATGTGAGCTAACGTGGTCTAAAAGCCAGACTGTAGAAGAATGTTTCAGTTAGCAATAAAAAAAACAAGTAACTGGGGAAGAAAGAAAGCAAGTTTCAATGACATCAGTAAATAAACTCAGCCTCCTACCCTCAGTGGAACTGAGAGATAGACAGAGAGCTGAACGGGGAACTGTCTATTACATTAATAACTAGATAACATGCCTCTGAACAGAACAGACTAAACAAAGTCAAACCAAAAACTAAACAATTTTAAGAAGCAAACTAACTCAGTCTCCTACCCTCAGTGGGATGAAGAAACAGACAGACAGACAGACAAGCCAGTAGATTACATGCTCACAACTTGCAATGTAAAGCCACAACCGACATTTGCTAATAGTCCACGCACTGCACGGACAGACATCAGATGCAGTCCCTCAGTGCCACAGACATGCTTCCTGAATTTAAGGGTCAAAGATATAGCTTGCAACTTGCCAGCCAAAGGCAGATGAACAGTAGCTTGATATCACACTTGTCAGTCCCGCCGCAACCCAAACAATCATAGTGCTGGGTCAACTCAGCCTCCTACCCTCAGAGAGACAGAGAGACAGACAGACAGACAGTGATTATTACATCATCGAGTAGCTCGACGTCGCACTCGTAAGTCCCGCCGCCACCGTAGACGCCAATGCCAGCGATCACAATGCCCGGTCTGTCCACGGAGAAGCAAACGGCATCGGGACTGCCGTTGCCGGAGTTCCAGTAGCTTCCCTGACTCGTCCGGCCGAAACGGTTTGGAGTTGAGAGCAACGGCTGAGAGCAGGCACTGCCAGATATCTACGCACACAACACAGCAGGGCAACTCAGCTTCCTAACCACACCGGGATGTTAACTGAATGAGTGTGTGAGTGAGTAGGGTTTAACGTCCCACTGGACACAGTATAAGTCATTTCAAAGATGGCCTTTCCAGGCAGAATGCACACAAACACATAATAATGAAAAAGTTAAGCTTTACAGAAAAAACCCAATAAATCAACACAAGCCTAAAATTGTAAAAAATGACTATTATGGGTGCATGCAAATGTAACAGTAATGAGAGTTCTAATAATCTTCCCTGTTATCCTCCAGACAGATGTGAATTGACAGCAGTGGGTAAATACAGTGGCTCATATATACGAACTATGAAGTGAAAACTTGTTGTGGCTGATTGGAGCAATGGTATGTCTGTTTGCTGCAAACTGCAGGTCAAACTTTTTGCTAATGCAGGCAACGGATGGCCACATAGAGTGCTGCTGTATCATTAGCTCATGCCAATCAGCTGCCAATTGCCCGGAGATAGTAAAGCGCTTCCGATCACAAGTTTGACTCATGTAAGAAACGGTGCTATAGCAAGTAGCAGACCTTTCATGTTTCACCAGCTGACAGTTAGAGTACAACACGTTAGCCTTACAAGCCAACCAACTCAGACCACCCAGACTGTTGTTCACGCCACCTCAGCCTCCTATGCTCAGTGGGACTAAAAAGGACAGCATTTAAGTAAGCAAAGTGAATGAATAAAATATTCAGAATGCACAATGTCAGCCAGTGGCAAAATCTGAGGCACTTGGCTGAGGGGCTAGGGGGAGCTGTAGGCCTGTTGGAAGCAGTGAGTTCTAAGGAGGCGAGCAAAAACAAGACGAAAAACGTACATGCCCAGCGCCGGCTGAAAGAGATAATTCACTGACAAGTGACACGAGCAGACGACAAGCATTATCCACGAGTGCTGACGATAGTGCCACCTTTTCCTTATAACATACATCAGACACATACAGTAATTAACCACAACATAATATCGATACAACATAACGTCATGTAAACACTAGTAATACGTTCTGTGGAATGAGACATCTGTCCCATTGCAGCTCTGAATCTGCTGTGTACAACATATTTATAGCGTAAATATTTATTGTGTTTATTATAAATAAAGCTGTCTAATTAATTATATTGTAAATGCATCTTATGTGCATCGTTTGCTGTCAAGCAGATCACAATAAACCGATAGACTTGAAATCGCACTAAATTTTAATTGCAAGTTGCAACTCTAATATTACTCAGCATGAACTGTGAATGCCATCACTAGCAGATGTCGCCATAACCATTAAAAATGCATTACGGGGACAAAAACTGGGAAAAAATAAGGGACAGGGTCATCAAATTTTCACCCCAAACTAACTTGATCTTACTTTTTGGGTCCCATATCACTGTGCAAAATCACATGAAAATCGTATCAAAATTGTGGATAATAGGAGGGCATGGCATACAGACAGAAAGATGCAAGTGTAATCAATATCATCGTTCAAGAACAACAATGGAAAATAATGAGCACAGTTTAAAGTCGTGAATACTGCAAAAACTGAGAATTCGTTCATTTGCTGATAGATTCGTTATTACTTAACTACCGGATGTACTGCTATCGAAAGGCCTGCGACCAGATACTGGCAGTTTAAAATGAGATATACATAGCATGAGCTGTCGTCTTTCTGACCAGATGACCCAAGAATTCGAAGAAAAACAAACAAATGTACATCATCGCCACCTGGCCGAGGGCATGACGCACGGGGTTCCCCGCGATGATCAGCAGCCTGTCAAGGACGTCGTGGAAAGTCCAGGAATGCACTCGGCCGACGAGCTCCATCTCCGTCTGATGAAGCATGTGACCGACGAGCATGGGAAAGTAGGCCGCCTCGCCCCCGAGCACAGAGCTGGCCATGACGGTGTGGTTATCATCGACCATAGATACGGCTCCACCAGCAGCTGCGGCAGCTGGGCCGGCTGCGACACGATCTCGGGATCTGACGGCGGCAGAAGTAGACCTTGATGAGATACCAGGAGAATTACTAGAAAGACGCAGTACGTCGGTGAGTTTCGTATTGGTGAGCTGAGACATAGCGGTGAGTACGGCCGACAACAAATGAGCCTCAGTCCCACACGACTACAACAATCAACAACAACTACTACTAATACTAATAACACTACTAATACTACTACAATCACTACCTACCGCTACTATTAATATAACTACTAATACTACTACAATACCGACTCACTAACTTTACTCTGAAATCAACAACAATGACAGAACAGCAGACTAAAATTAAACACAATAGCATTTATTCTGTGAAATTTTAAACTGCTTTTTTGTCCATATTTTTTCTTTGCTATGTACCGAAACTGGACGTTGATCACATTAAAAATTTCTTGTAATGACAATGTAATACAGAAAAGTTCATTTGATGATAATGCTAATACTAATAATGGATGCAATGAAGACACTCAATAAATGAAGGATGACCACTCTCATGACACAATGAAATTCCCCGGCAATTCCCCGACAGCTGTAAAATTTCCTGACATGTCCCTATTTTCCAGGCAAGTGGTCAATTTGCAAATGACGTAGCTTACCGGGTCCGCGGAAGACAGCAGTTCACAAAGGCAGCTCCACTTCAAGTTGTTTGTTGGATAGAATGCATGGAAGCAGGCTGTGAACGTCGTGTGACATTCTGCTAGTATCTTCTCTCTCAAAGTATCACAACCTCCCGAGGACGCAGGCCGGGGACCAGCTTTGATATCCTTCCTCACTGAGGCGGAGTACCGGCTGCTCTCTGACAGTATCTGTCGCAGCAGCAGCCGGACTTCCCCGACACACTCGGCCAGCCGTGGAGTTTCCAACAGTGCTGAGGAATTTCGGCGTGACGACGTCTTTGTGCGAACGCCTACATTTCAGAAACAGCATAGCAATACCGGTGCATAGTATGACATCTTCTTACAGCACTATTAAGTTTTTCAGTAAAATTTGGCTGTTTTTATGGACACTTGGTAGTTTTTATTCCTATTTTCACTCAAAGAAGCTTTGATACTGACGATCAGATGGCACAGTAGGCAAAAAAAAATGCTAAATGCTACAAAGTATCACAAGTTTTCACTTTTTTAGAGACAGACAGTCAGCTTGTGACTAAATCTCTACCACAAAATGAAACTACCTTCGTGGTTTTTACACCATTACCAAACTAGAAAGCATCCACAGCCCACACACCTCCGCCAAGGCAATGTTGTTCGCTGGGTGTCAGCACCATCTTCGGTTTTGCAGCGGTTTCCCTTATGCCCCATTGAAAGCAATGGTAACGAAAATTTCAAAGTGATCCAGAATCCAGGATTCCTTTTGGATCATGCCCAAAATTGAATCACTGGTAGTTTGTGCCATGCCCGACATACTCGCAAAATTTCAGAAAGATCCGTCCATAACTTTTTGAGTTATCTTGCTAACAGACAGACAGACAAACAAAGTCTGGCAAAAACATTACCTCCTTGGCAGAGGTAATTATACTGCTTGGTAGCAAATGCATGTGACACGTGTGAACAACTTGCCCAGAGTAGCTGAATGACAGCAACATGACCAGAATCGAAACCTATAAGCTTTTGATCACAAGTCTGGCCCCCTAATACCTCGTTTACACGATCTAGCTGGCTCGACAAGCTGGCTTGTCCAGCTAACTTGAAGCTTGCTCGACGTTTGCTCGACGTCTGCTCGATGTTTGCTTGATCGTGTAAACAAGGTATAACCATTATGCTACCAAGTAAGTACTATTGCTGTCAAGGCATTCGTTTTTTAACGTGCGTAAATTCTGTAATGCGCTAATGCATTAAGCTAATGAATAAATTCGACAGCTCTAGTAAATGCCTACCTGACGGTGGATAGATGTTGCAGACATAGGTACGTATGAGTCGAAGACTGGCCGTGCTGATGTAGACAAGTTGTTCCAAGTCCAGCCTGGCAGCCTGTAGTCCCACCGACCCGGCGCCACGCCCACAGCCCGACAACTCAGCCTCCACTCCGCCACGGGAACTACTGGACAGCTCGGTCAGCAGCGTGGAGAATGTGCTCCAGCTCCAGCTTAGCAGATTCAGCAGCGACTCAAAACATTCCTAGACGTGGACAGATGTAACAACAACAAAAACTACAACAACAACAACTACTACTACTGCAACTAATACAAGAGAACGTGCCCAGCTCCAAAACATTCCTAGACAATAGACACGTGACAACATGTAACAACAGCAACTACAACAACTACCACAATAACAACAACAACAACAACTACTACTACTACTACTACTACTACAAGAAAACGTGCCCCAATTCCAGCAGAGAAGGCTCAACAGTGACTTAAAATATTCTTAAAAACAAACAAACACAGTACTGGCCAAATGTTACACAAGTTATGCTGGACCTGGTTACTACCTGAATGTAGACAGATAAACCATCTTGCTATATAACCAATGACCCAGGTCAACTCAGCCTTCCATCCTTCCAGGGTACAGGTAAATCAAATACTGGCCTCTCTAGGTAGGGTTAAGATGGGGTGCGTTCATCTGTGTCAGGTGACAGATAACACTGTGTGATCTTATATGGCAGGTGATACTCCGTAGCTTCAAGATAGATTCCCAGTTAACAGCTACACAAAGTTTTTAACCTTTTAAACAAGTATGATCACTAACACATAATACAAACAAGAAATATGAGCTAATGCTCACGAGACACGTGAAAGCCTATAGTAGTTCCGGTTCAGTAGTTTAGCTAAAAATTGGGGTGTTCACGCTAAGTTAATATACAAATGCCAAATTCTCTATCTGGATCGCATAACGATAGTAGCGTGACGCCACCTTGTGAATGATACAGACTTGTGTCGCAGCCCAGAATCGCCAAAAAAGTCCATAAAACCCCCTATTTTGGCGTTCAAGGTCATTCAAGGTCACTGAATTTGGCGCCAATCGAGAGCCAGTGTACGACTTCCGATTAGTTATTAATAGTAACCTAGGCCCTATCTTGCACCGTTACTGAGATACAGCGACTTATTGGCCAAAAATCGCAAATTTTGCCCACCCCCCTCTCATTTAGCACCCTCATTTGGGGTGTCGGGGTGACTCCCTTCGAATTTATGGAAAAGCTTTACAGTTCCTGAAACTAGAGTCTTTCAGGCAGCCGACGGTGAAGATTTGGCGATCCTAGCTTGCACTGTTTTTGACTGATCCACCCATGTGGTGAACAGACGGACAGAAGGACGGACGGACAGACAGACAGAATTACAACGGCTAAGAAGCACTGAAAGCAGTAGCTGCTTTCATGCATAATAAGCAAGGTTCCCATATCTGCATGGCAATCAGCTGCATGGTTTTTTTTGTGATGCCAGTATTGCATCAGCCTCCCAGCATATTGTAACATGCACTGTACGAATCAGCAACTCTACCAATGGGCATCTGCATCCAACTGTGTTTATTAGACTTTGTCAGTCATGCTGAGAAAAATTTCCACACTTTCGAAATAGAAGATATACGCAGAAATCGCCCAGATAGAGATCAAAACAAGATCAACGTTGGAACAGAAACTGAAACATAAACAGATACCTGCTCATTTATTTACTTAATTTACTTGTGTAATGCGTTGCATATACTAACCGGAGAGACAGAATGCGAGAAATCAAGACTGAGAATGTGAATGGCGTCCGATTGGTTCATTTTCCGTCCAATCACAGATGATGCTGGCAGACATTCTGTCACCACAGGAAGCCGATACAGCAGCTGGGGAATTTGACCGGCATTTCCGTCGGTTCCATTGTTCGACTTCTTGGAATTACGAAAGCGGAATGTGACCCTAGGTAAAAACAACCAAAATATCTATGTTGATTTAGTGCACAAAATAAAGCCCAATAGTAATGCTGGCAATGGTAAAATCCACAAAAATATGTAAGTTACAAAACGACATGATGTATGATTATCATTTAGATATTAATTCCACATTTATTTCCATCAGCATTAAAACTAAACTAAGCTAAACGATAACTATGACAATAACGACTACTACTACTATTATTAATACTACAACTACTACTGCATGACACTTACTGGTCATCGGTAGTGACCACAGTTTGTCCACTGGAGCCACAATCACTGCTTGGACCAGAAATCCTTGCCCATGCCACGTACCACTGACCGGCTTGTAGTAGAACTGGCTCGTCAAATAACACTGCATACTTCTCACTGGAAATAACACAGTGCAATAACTAGACATATGCCAGCAACTACTGCTACTACTATTACTACAAATACAACAAGAATAACACACAGCACAACTGCAACATATCAACAGGTAACTACAACAACTACTACTATGGGCCGTAAGGCTCGGGAAGAACTTTATGTTTCTTTTTACGTGCATATAATGCTGGTGCTTACAAGTGAATTTGACTGCCATTGACATAACATTGTGCAAATATACGAAGTGCACTTATAACCAATGTGCATATAAGAAGAGCCAACTGCAACTGTACTTTCAAGTTCCCTCACTTACTTACTTAGCCATTCTATGCACTCATTCTTCTATCAACAGACACAGTGCACACGTTAAAACAAATGACATGAAAACAGTTGCCTCAGGTACTGTCTAATAATGTGATGGCAGACGGACAACGATGAAATGTGAATGTTTAAATCTGATTGAATATTACCGTGGAGCACATCGGTAGGGCTGTTCATCAGTTTCGGCCACGAGATCGCCATCCCCTTCGTTGTCACCATTCTCTGGACCCAACTCATACAGCTACAAATACACCCAGAATCCCCCAGTCATACAATCATGGTCATTACGATTCCCTTCACTGTCACCTTCCTCATACAACTACAAATACATGTACACTAAGTCCCCATTCGTCAAAATCATAATCATTATCATTCCTTTCACTGTCACTGCTCTCTGGACACATCTCATACAATTACAAATATAAATATGATACAAAGTCCCTCATTTACTATAAATCGTCATCATCGTTAATCTCTCTCTGTCTCTCTTTTTTATTCAACTCATGTAATAAATAAAAAAATAAATAAATAAATCACTCAATCAATCAATCAATCATAAATGTTGAAACAGCAAAACTGCTTAAAAGTGAAACCATTTGGCAGTTTAATGAGTAAACTGCAATTAAATCGTCTGGCAGATACAAGTTCAAACGAAAACGTTCAAGCAGTCCATTGTCCAAGTGATATTCTGAAAAAGCCAGTTGGTTTGAGCCGTTAGCAGAATGTCGAACAAATCAATTTATTGATCGATCAAAGGTGCCTTAATAGCAAAGCTACTTCAATGTTAATACTACATTCAGACATAATAAGGAGGTTTAGCTGATGATTTCCTGGTGTGAATTTCTGAAGCGCAGTCGGTTTGTGACACTGGCAAAAGATCAAAAGCAACTGAGACAACATTATCTCCTCCAGCAGTGTTCCGGAGACAAAAAAAGCAAATTACAGAAATGGAAAAGCTCTTCCCACTGTATAAGCGACAATAACATGCAAGACTTGCTTGAAAAAAAACAACAAACAAACCCGTATTTTGCCAAAGTATTCGCCACGCCCACCAAACAGTCCGAAGCCACCGAGAAGCACCTCGCAGTCACATGAGAAACGAATGGCTTCAATAGAGTGACCGGAATAGCCCCAACCACCACCGTAACCTGTAACACATAATATAGGGTGGGCCATAAAAAACGTGCCACTTTACTTTTGTCCATATCTTCACCAATTAATGACCGATTTTCAAAATTCTTCACTGACATTCTCTGCGGACAATTTGCAATAACGTGACACCATAGCCTGTAATATATAACACACACATATATCATTGCCATATGCTAACAGTAACAGTAACACCTTAGCCTGTAACAACAGGAGAGTTATATGGCAACTTATTATAAATCAACTGAGTGGCCACCATAACTGTAAGATAATATCAATGTTAAGCCCTGTTTATTGCTAATAAACTGCACTAAAATGCCAGAAAAAAATGCAATATGCCAATAACAATATAACAAATTTTGTTCAATTCAGCATTGTTCGCAAAAATTTACTTACAAATGATGACAAAAATCTGAAAAGTACAACTAAACTATATTCTGAATCAACAGATTTAGTCAACATTTCAAGTAAAAACAGTCATATTTGAAAAATCTTTCTGTGCTGAGCCAAGAAATATTCATGGTTCCTACTACTCTGCAGAATTCATTTTCCCTGACTTTTCCCTGACTTTCCAGGACAAAATGCATCATTTTCTCTGACTAATTTGTTCACGCAAAATACCAATGTTAGTTTTCAATTGCTTGCAATCGCACTAGAAACAAGGGTGGCGAAACAAATTTAATAGCGGAGGTACAAATAATCTGCAAGTAAAGCCAACAGAAAAAATTCTGAACTGTTGTGCGCAGTCTGCATGCAACAGTTCACAATTTTTTCTGCATCTTTGTTAACTTTTGCACCCCAGTGGAACTTTTACATTCCCCGACTTTCCCTGACCGTAGAAACCATAAATATATCAAACTATCCCGCAAAATTTCTCCTTACATGACAAAAATGACTATGGGAAAAGCGGACGTACTTTCAAAGCGATTGATGGTGGAATAGTTGTCCTTGCTGTAAGCAGTGGATGTTGCACAACTGTGTTCCGAGGCTTCCACTACGGCGGATAAACCAAGCGAGTGGGCCAATGTCAGTGTGTCCAGACAGCCTGCATTATACACGCATAACAAACTCAGCCTTCTATCCCTTTCGAACTGGTAAATTGAGTACTGACCTGTCTGGATTGGGTTAGGACAAAATGCATTCACCTGTGTCAAGTGGCAAATAACACTGTGTTATCCCATATGGCAGATGATGCTCCATAGCTCTGTGATGGGTTTCCTATTAAGAACTATGCACCAGCTTTACCTCTTACCTTTCACATACACAGGTTATCTCAGCCTCCTACCCTCAGTACAACTACATGTAATCCTACAATATGGCCGATACTAGCAGCAACACAGCGAACGACAGAGTATGAAGACAGCCTGTATTATACACATACACACAGGCCAACTCAACCTCCCACCCTTAATGGGACAGTCATTGTACAACCCCTTCACTAAGGTAGATACTAAAAAAAGTGGGCTGACATTAGAGTGTCCATACAGCCTGTATATACAGAAAAACACATACCAACCCAACCTTCTACGCACAGCGAAACAGTCAGGCAGAAGAACCAATAGATTTACTAGTTACTACAACTACTTCTGCTCCTACAACTACAACACACCCAGCAGATTGACGGCGCAGTGTGATCGTGCAGCAGTATAGCTAGGCCGGACTAGTACCACTACACTACTAAAACTACTACCACTACAACAACAACAACAACTACTACTACAACTACTAATACTACTACTACTAGAAATAATAACACTACTACTACTACCAATACCACTACTACAGTACTGCAACAACTAATACTATCACAACTACTACTAATACTATCACTACAATTACTACTAATGCTACTGCTACTGCTACTGCTGCTACTACTACTGCTGCTACTGCAACTGCTACTGCTGCTACTACTACTGCTACTGCTACTACTACTGCTGCTACTGCTACTGCTACTGCTACTACTACTGCAACTGCTACTGCTACTGCCACTGCTACTGCTACTACTGCTACTGCTACTGCTGCTACTGCTACTACTACTACTGCTACTACTGCTACTGCTACTACTGCTACTGCTGCTACTGCTACTGCTACTGCTGCTACTACTGCTACTGCTACTACTGCTACTACTGCTACTGCTACTACTGCTACTACTGCTACTGCTGCTACTGCTACTACTGCTACTACTGCTACTACTGCTACTGCTGCTACTGCTGCTACTGCTGCTACTGCTACTACTGCTACTACTGCTACTACTGCTACTGCTGCTACTGCTACTACTGCTGCTGCTACTACTGCTACTGCTGCTGCTACTACTGTTACTACTGCTGCTACTGCTACTACTGCTACTGCTACTACTGCTACTGCTACTACTGCTACTGCTACTGCTACTACTGCTACTGCTACTGCTACTACTGCTACTGCTACTGCTACTACTGCTACTGCTACTGCTACTACTACTGCTACTGCTACTACTGCTACTGCTACTACTATTACTGCAACTGCTGCTGCTACTGCTACTGCTACTACTGCTACTGCTACTACTACTACAGCTACTGCTACTGCTACTGCCACTGCTACTGCTACTACTGCTACTGCTACTACTACTACAACTGCTACTGTTACTGCTACTGTTACTGCTACTGCTAATGCTACTGCTACTACTACTGCTACTACTGCTACTGCTACTGCTACTACTGCTACTGCTGCTGCTACTACTGTTACTACTGCTGCTACTGCTACTACTGCTACTGCTACTACTGCTACTGCTACTGCTACTACTGCTACTGCTACTACTGCTACTGCCAATGCTACTACTGCTACTGCTACTGCTACTGCTACTACTGCTACTGCTGCTACTGCTACTGCTACTGCTACTACTGCTACTACTGCTACTGCTACTGCTACTGCTACTACTCCTACTACTACTGCTGCTACTGCTGCTGCTACTGCTACTGCCACTGCTACTGCTACTACTGCTACTGCTACTGCTACTGCTACTACTGCTGCAACTGCTACTGCAACTGCTACTACTGCTACTACTGCTACTGCTACTACTGCTACTGCTACTACTACTGCTACTGCTACTGCTACTACTCCTACTACTACTGCTGCTACTGCTACTGCTGCTGCTACTTCTACTGCTACTGCTACTCCTACTACTGCTACTACTACTGCTGCTACTGCTGCTGCTACTACTGTTACTACTGCTGCTACTGCTACTACTGCAACTGCTACTGCTAATGCTACTACTACTGCTACTACTACTGCAACTGCTACTGCTACTGCTACTGCTACTGCTGCTACTGCTACTGCTACTGCTACTGCTGCTACTGCTACTGCTACTGCTGCTACTGCTACTACTGCTACTGCTACTGCTGCTACTGCTACTGCTACTACTACTACTGCTACTGCTACTACTGCTACTGCTGCTACTGCTACTGCTACTGCTGCTACTACTGCTACTGCTACTACTGCTACTACTGCTACTGCTACTACTGCTACTACTGCTACTGCTGC
>Ga0209367_1000412_pt1 | contig 41253 bp, 23 predicted proteins | sample WorMetLIZISLAND2_FD_187412 | JGI IMG/M metagenome (GOLD analysis project Ga0209367, IMG submission 187412) | Marine gutless worms symbiont microbial communities from Max Planck institute for Marine Microbiology, Germany - Olavius geniculatus... ...
ACTCAAAATAGTGCCAAAAATGCACCAATAGACGTCATTTTCACACAGAAAATTTACAAATTTTCTGGGGAGGAGGCACACAGGCACAGCCCTCTTGACCCCCTTCACAGTGGGGAGGGGACACCCCTCCCCATACCTTACCTTTCAAGTGCCCCTACTACAAATAAATTTTGTCTACGCCACTGCATGCGATAGGCCTACAAAGCCTATGTATGCCAATGCATCACAAACACTCAGTTTGCACAATACAGACAGTGAATGCGGTAAATTTTGTCGCTTTCATTTTATGCAAAACGGCTATAAAAGCCTAAAAGGCTTTCAGCTTTGCCCCTGGACCCGGTTGGGGGCAGAGCCCCCAGACCCCCGTTATAGGCTCGCGCTCCTCGCGTTCCTCGCGCTCGCCGTGCATCCGTGCTTGATAGGCCTATACTTGAAACATTAAAATAGGCCCTGGACTATTATGGACATATTCGATGCTGCTGATGACGTTTTTTGGAGCGGATTGTAAATAACTGTCATAAAATTTTCAGACCGCTTTTATGGCCTACCTCAGCGTTTGTCTAATGCATGGATACAATCTTCGTAACAGGCATCACGATTTTGTGTTTTTTAACAAAGCTAACTTTCTAGCAGACACTGGTTTTATTAGGCCTGTATTTGAATGTTGTATAAAAATTGTTATTAGGCCTAGACTCTTTAACTTTGTCACCGCAATATTCTTTGCTCTGTTTTAACTGTATTGCTCTGCGGATTGTCAAAGTTTTTTTTGATTTGATTTGATTTTGATTTGTGACTGTAGCAATTACCTAACGGCAGCTCTACCTGACGTGGTCCACCTGGGTCTCAGGCCGACCTCAGCGCCAAATGGCATAACACAGTTGTTCATTTTGCTGGGGGTTTTTTGCATAAATTATTTTAAAACTAAGCACGAGATAATGCCGAAAAATTTGCGCAGCCTACTTTAGTGTTTTTATCGTGTGATTTCTGCGACGAAGTGACTTAATGTCGCACGATGTAGGCCTACATAATTACCAGACCCCTTGGTTTGTAACTGAACAAACAGACTACAATATTTATAAGAATTTACAAAAAATGTTTGGTGATTATGCAATTATAGGGCCTATGTAAATTTTTATGCAACAAGATAATGTTCATACAAACACGGAGTCTGTCCAATGCATTTCAACAGTTTACAGTATATGTCCGTATAAATATAATCACTGAGCTGTTTAGACTGGTAGAAAAAAAAATCAAACAGTTTAATTTGAAATTGTACAGCAGCAATGATCCTTTCATCCTTCTCTATTATTTTAACTAAACAATAAACATTTCAGTTACGAGACCATTCGATTCGTCACCAGCGCTTTACTATAAAAGGTCCATAGTGACCATGCGTCTATCTGGCACCGTTACGGAGATATGGCGCCTCAAATATTGGATGCGCGGACGTGGACACGGAAAGAAAGACGGAAGAAAGGAAAGAGAAAGAAGAAAGGAGAGGGGAAGGGAAGGGAAAAGGAAAGAAGAAAAGAAATGGAAGGTAAAGGGAAAGGGAAGGGAAATGGAAAGAGGAAGGGAAAGAAAAAAAGAAAGGAAAAAGGGTAAGGAAAAGGGGAAGGAAGGAAAAGGGAAAGGGGGAAGGGTAAGGGAAAGAGGAAAAGGAAAAAGGTTATCGGGGAAGGAAAAGGGGAAGGGGAAAGGGGAAGGAAAGGAGGAAGGAAAGGTAAAGGAAAGGGGAAGCGAAAAGTAAAGAAAGGGGAAGCGGAAGGGAAAGGGGAAAGGAAAGGGAAAAGGAAAGGAAAAGGGGGAAAAGGAAAGGGCAAGGGAAAGTGAAAGGGGAAAGAAAAGGGGATGGAGAAGGTTAAAGGAAAGGGGAAAGAAGATGGGAAAGGGGAAGGGAAAGGGGAAAGGGAAGGAGAAGAGGAAAGGAAAAGGGGAAGGAAAAGGGAAGGTGGAAGGAAGATACATGTAGCTTAAGAAAAGTAGGACGCTCGCACGGACGGACGGACGGGCGCACGCACAAACGGACACTCAGGTGATTTTATACAGCTTTAAACAGCTTAGACTTGAAACACTAGCGCTAAGGGTGCCGCTAAAGGCGCGTACAGAGCGACGTAACTGAACTGAACTAAACTAGACTGACACGGTTTAGTTTTTGACGAGTTGGGAGAGTAGGGCGAGAATAGGGTCTGGGGCTATTCTTTCAGTTTTTTAAATTAACGTTGAAATTGCACATTTTAATGCACTGCTGGAAGGTAAATAGGCTACTTTACTCCAGAACGTGTACGTTGCGTGTGCAAAATGTTTTTAGCCTATACAGAAAAATTCTTTTTGCGAAAATGTGGGGCTTACTTTCCCTACCCTCTGGGCCCCATGGGCGCGAGCCGTGCGACGCCACTGAGTATAAATATTTTAAATGTTGCAGTTAACGAAGTAAAATGTAACAGTCTTGGACATTTTGCAGCCTCGTCTTTGACGAAGTTTATGGTACGTGCGGGTTTCGTCTCATTTGTAATAGGTTACCGGTAGTTTAAACCGTCCTGTCTTCTAACCATGATTAGGCCTACTACGCTACCAGGGTACGCTACGCACTGACAGCATTTTTTATCATACCAGGCCAGATCACACCTACGTTCGTTAAATGCTGAACGTTAGTTTGCCCGGTACATTTCGAGTTTTAAGCATGAACAGGAATTCACATATTTTCGCTTTCGGTTTTGAGCAAAGTACTAGGAAGTGTTTTCGAATAATTTCGGTCGCATTATTTTATTATTTTGCAGTTTTCGTTATTTGTCTTAGCAGTGTATGCATGTCATTGATATCTTTGGGCCGTTCCTGGACGTTAAAGACATCGATTTCGCGATAATTCTTCTGCTTCTTCTTTGGCTGAGATAAGCCTACGCTGTCAATAGGCCTTCTACATGGTGTTGAATATCGACATCATTTGTTCAAGTACTGCGGTACTTTTTATTTTACTGATCGCCAAAGATGACTAATATTGACAGAAGCATTTCAACTCAGTAAGCTGTCTAGCAGCTATTCAACATTTTCATAACACATGGCACAGCAGTGTCATGAACGTAGCAGTCTTTAGCCAACTGCGCAGCAAACTGCAGATCGTTATTTACAGGATTGCGACATGAACGAGAACGCAGATAGGCCTAGCTATGGCCGTGGGAGAGGTAACTGGCGGTCACGTGGGAGAGGTGGTAGGTATAACCATGCCGCCCACACTGCATCTGAGGAATGTGGTGATAGGCCTACACCTCAGTCATGCAATTCCAATGCAGTGAGTCCACGTGGTGACAATGTTTGTGAGAGACGAGGTTGGCGGCCACGAGGGAGAAATGGTAGGTACAATCATGCTAAGCACTCTGCATACAGTAATCATGATAGCATGCAGATGTTTCAGTCTTCTGATGTACTAAGAACTACAGAAGCTGAATCTGCTAGTACACACAATGCAGTTCCATCAGTTGGTGGTCATTCATCATTATCACTTACTGCTGGTGCTGGTCATAATTTTGCTCACAGACCATCAAGGAGAAGCAGAGGCAACAGAAGACCATGGCGGGCAAGAGGCATCAATAGACCAGACTCCGTACCTAGTGTTTGCGAAGCTGACTGCAGCAGCTTTCAACAGATGGAAGGTTGTTCGTCGTCATCATCATCACCCGCAGCATCCACTGCAGATGCTAGTGAATCAGTAGATGAGAATGCACAGCTGTCAAGCAGCATTGTTACATTAGGTAAATCCACTGTAATTAGTAATCGTGGGAAGAATGCTCAGCAGCAAGGGTATAAAAGAAATGTGCATAGTAACAGAGGACATTCAAGATCTAGATATCCACTGCATCAGCAGAGCCATTCTAGGAGTATCGAGACAAGTGAAACTCAGTATAAAATGACTGGCAGTAGTTCATCTGACCACAGAATGCTTGATGAGTTAGAGTCAGAATTGGTGGAAGTTGATGATGAATCTGTTGTTGTTGTTGTTGATGATGATGTCATTGAGGCCAGAAAGACGCCAGTCACTGGAAAGGGAAAACACAAAAATTTGAGTGTAAGGTCTCGTGGAGTTCATGGTAATAAAAGAGGTCACAGCAGAGCTGGTAGAATTGATAAATATAAGGAGACAGCTCATGTGGAATCTTCAACATACTTCATACCAGTAGAATCATCTGTAAGCGATGCTATAACTGAACAGGACAGTAGCCATGTATATACCGGAAATAAGTCAGGTGGACATCAGAAAAAAATTACTCAAAGGGCTGCCAGTAGTCACCTGAAATGTGAAATAGCAGATACTGCATCTGTTACTGCTGATGATGAGAATGATGCAGCAGTGAGATCTGCTGCTGCTGCTGCTGATGTAAAACTGGCAAATGTTGATAAGCATCGAAAGCACTCTGAATCCAAGCCGTCTGTGCATGTAGATGAAAACTCACTGTTTTGGCATCTGGTGAATGAATATAAAGGCAAGTGCTGCATAGATGAATTGAAGAATCAGCTGAACACCTCTGATGCAGATGATGCCATTGCCATTCTCCATACGTTGAAACGGGTCAAGGTTTTGGTAAACGAAACTGACAAGTGGAAGTCCGTAGCTGTTGTGTTCCTCAAAGGACTGCGCATGTGTTTGCATGTCAGGGCTGGTTGCAAAAAGGAGGATTGTACTTTTCTTCATGTATGTCCTGATTTAGTCTCAGAATCTTGTCAGCATGGTGATCGTTGCTGTTTTGGCCACAATGTCAAGACACCCACCAATGCATTCTGTCTGCAGAATTCCGCCATCCCAGACAGCTGTAGCAGTGAGTCTGTTTTGACCATTGCTCGTTGTTCAAATCCAATAATATGTGCTGAATACAATGATGTCTCAGGACCAAATTGCTGCAGCCCGGTGCAGTGTATTCGGTTGCATGTGTGTAATAACTTCTTTCGTGGCCGATGTTTGGTTTCTAACTCAGAATGTACTTTTGGTCATGAACTGAAGAGTCACCACAATGAAAGACTTTTGACACTGTATGAAGTGAAGCATCTCTTGAGTAATGACAAAAAGTTGCAGACCCTCCATCGGATGATTCTGCCCTTTAACATTACTGCACATTTGCTCACACATACAAGGGCAACACAACAAAGGGGCAAACCACACATATCAAACTTCATAGATATGATGCAGCTAGCTACCAAGAATAGAGTGCAAGTCAATGAAGATAAAATGAAAAGTTCAGCTGATCATTTGGTTACAACAGATGCCTTTCTGACAAAGCCTGCTTTAAGTCAAGCCAAGCATGCTGTCATGTTGCAAAGATTCACCATCAGCCAAGATCTAGCATCTAAGACTAGTTCTGTTCCAGCAATATCAGCAATATCAGTTGAAAACCAGAGTACAATGAGTATTGACTTTTCTCAGTCAGTGCAGGAGAAAACAAATCAGCAAACTGCCAGCACACAGTCAGCTGGAACTGAAGTCACTGCAGTTAAGTCTTCTCAGTTGCCTTCAGATCGGAATGAGTCGGCACAAATGCTTGAAGCAGCTATATCACGGCAACTAAATGCAATGCAGAGATCTTCTGATAGGCGAAGTCAGTCTAACAAGTCACTTGAATTTCGTGACAATCAGTGTCAAGTGTATGTTAAACACTTGTGCAATGAGAGTAAAGAATGTTCTGTTAGGCACGATTTGTTGCCTTATCTTTGGCGTGTCCAAGATGCTGGAAAGTGGGTTCCTTTTGAAGACAGTGTCAGCATTGAGAAAGATTTCTGCAGTCCTGATAATATGACACATGCTGCCATATACAAGGTTTGCATTTATTTTGTTATAAGCTTATATCTTGCATAATTTTCTGGTAATTTTATTTTAAAAAACTATATAGATAATGAACGTGACAAAAGTAAAGTATTAGACGCTGGTCAACGCTAGACTTGGGTTGCATTATTTTCATGTTGCCTTAAACTTTGTGTTACCTTACCTTACCTCCGGGATTTGCAGGCTCTTACACCTGCCCAGCGCTGAGGCCGTATCAGTTCAGCCCAATGCGCATCTTTGAATGTAACCACAAGGTTACAGGTAATGGCTATAAAGCCGTGAACGGCTATGAAGCCGTAAATAAACGGCTGTGAAGCCGAAACCAGCACTGGTAACGTGTAGCAAATCTGCTCTCATGGGTTTGGTCAGCTCATAGTTGGCTTTTACCCTCCAGATTTTAGAAATCCTTCGGGTCATTGGTGCAAAGCCTCACCACCACGACAAGGTGGCTGACAACGGTGTGGATTTTCATGTTACATTTTTTCATCATTTTTGTCTGTCAGTTGCATATATTGTGTTATTTTTTCTCGTGTACTGAAATACATGTTTAGGGTACAAGTGGTGTGATGAATAGAGTTAACATCAATTTTAACAAAATGGAGTGTTCAGCTGGGAAAGTCCAGCGACTGTCAGCACCTTCTTACGTTACCTGTAGAACTCAGTATGATGCCACTCGATGGCTGTGGTACTGGAATTGTGGAGATTTTGGAAGAAAACTTTGGGTGCAATATGAGGTATGGACGCCTGTTGTGGTCTGTGTGTATGATACAGTGTGATACAGTATTTATGTTCAAATACTGGCAGAAGACGCCGGTTTAATGTACGTTTTTACAAGCGAAAACAGCTACTGCTTTCAGTGCATCTTAGCCATCGCAATTCTGTCTGTCCGTCTGTCTGTCACACTGGTGGATCAGTCAAAAACGGTTTAAGCTAAGATTGCCAAATCTTCACTATCGGCTGCCTGGAAGACTCTAGTTTCAGGAACCGTAAAGCTTTCTTACAAATTCGAAGGGGGTCACCCCAAACGAGGGCGTTAAGTGAGAGGGGGGGCAAAATTTTTTATTTTTGGCCAATAAGTCGCTGTATCTCAGTAACGGTGCGAGATAGGACCTAGGTTACTATTAATCACTTATAGGAAGTCGTACAATGGCTCTCGATTGGCGCTGAATTCAATGACCTTGAATGACCTTGAACACCAAAGTGGGGGTTTATGGATTTTTTTTGCAATTTTTGGCTGCAACACAAGTCTATATAATTCACAAGGTGGCGCCACGGAACTATCGTTATGCAATCCAGATAGAGAATTTGGTATTTGTATATTAACTTAGCGTGAACACCCCAGTTTTCAGCTAAACTACTGAACCGGAACTGCTATAGGCTTTCACGCATCTCATGAACATTAGCTCAAATTTCTTGTGAAATTAATGACAAGAAGTAACATGAAAACTAATGAACAGCAGTTTGATAATTTTATGAACTGTCTTAGTAATATAACGTGGTGAGGTGAGACAGACTAAAAACAACTGAAACAGAAAACTAATAAGCATCCGAAGAAAAAAGTGCTAAACACGCGATGAGTTTATTATTATTTTGGTGATATTCATAATCTAAAAGTCTTTTACCAGCATTGGTTAAACATTTGATGCATAGAGATTTGTAACTGTTGTTTTATTGACTTTTTAATTTGCACAGGATAGAAATTATTGTTAGTCATTTTTATGAATGTTACATTATAGTACAATACTTAGACAAATTGTTATTGGTCAGAAACATTTGCATATGTTGTGAATTTAAATAGTATTTTGCTACTAAACATTGGCGGATCCAGGCTTCAGCCAAGGGGGGTGGAATATTTTTACTCCATTTTTTCTCGCTTTTTCTTTCTGCCCTTTTTTCTTTCCATTTTCTTTCTTCCCCTTCTTTTCCTCTTCTCAATTCCTTTAAAAGTAAGACCGGGAACCCCTTAAAATCCAGCTACAAGGTCAGGGAGGCTGTGAGTTCCCTAGGTGGGGTCTGGGACAGAGCCCAGCTGAAATCAAATCCGATGCATTTCAGCCTTGAAATATGACATCTGGTGGCAGCAATTTTAATATTTTTTTTCTGAGAATAAACAGCTCAAGTATAGTGCACTTTAAACAATAAATGCGAATTTGGGCTAACTTAGTTGCTAAATGTGCAAGCAAGTGCCATTTTGGCCACTGATAGATGCACTGACCAACTGCCTAAATTTTGCATACTGTTTTTAAGATGAATAAGCCTAATAACAGCCGAATATGTGTATCTATAGTCTATTCTTTATACGTAACTAGCAAAGTTCTCGCTTTCTGGGCATGCGGGCGGGCCAGCTGCGTTACCCTAAAACTCAATGGCCGGCTGCACGTCCGCCTCTCTCAGATCCGCCACTGCTGCTAAAACAAAATTTGTGTTGACTGCCAGGACAAGAAACCGCCGTATCAAGATGTACTGGAAGCCAGATTTCTTGCTGACGCTGAACAGAACTGCTGCTTTGAATGTGAAGAATTTCAGTACGAGTTGAGTTTTACGACAATGATGCAGACAAACGTCCGGACGAAGACCAAGCGAGAAGTGTGTCGTCGCCCTTGTTTTGTCTCAGAGCTTGATCTCAGCGCCGGCGGCTTGTATGCTTTTTTGTGCTTTTACTTTTGCGTGGATGCATTTGTCAGTGTACTATTTAAGAGCTGAAAGTTACGCTGATGACAATTTTATCAATCTGTTTTTAACATCAGTTTATTTTCATTGTGGGATAATTTGTGAACAAAAGTCATGACTGACGGATCTCGTTTTTGTAGTTGAGCATTATTGCATTATACCATGTTTCTCTGCGAGAACTGTATTGCTTTACGAGAGTTGTTGTAATGAGTGACTTTGATATTTGTTCCAGAGATCCAGAGATTTTTTTATGCTATGTTACCTTGTCTAAATTACATTTCTCTTCTGTTTTGCTATTTTATTATGTGCGTTTGTCACATATTTTATTAAATACTGTGTTACTGTTTTACTGTGTTACTGTGAAGTCAAGATGCTGGTTAGCAATGTGATCTTTTGATATAGATTTTTGAATTGAAAATGTTCGCATGAAATGTTCTATAGAATTGATTTCCAATAATTAATCTGAAACTAATACGATTATTTTTATGATACTTTCAGTAGTAATCAGTACACATACTTTTTTACTTGGGTCACTGGGTGTTTTTTTTCTTTCAGTGTTTTCTTACTTTGGCTGGTAGACAGTAAAAAATTTTCTCTGTACAAAAAATACTACCATACATGAATATGAGTACTGTGCTTTACTTTGGGGACTGCCCTAAAGTGAAGTAACTCAGAAAAATGACTGGTAAAACAGTGAAACAGAAAGCGATTGTGTATGTTGTGTTTGCGTAGACCTCCAGCGCTATTTTATTTCAGTCCTCATCAGTTGCCAGCTAATGAAGGCTGGTTGCCAATGGACACAGAAACATCGGCATGGACCGAGTTGGTACCAATCAGTTCGGCACACAGAAGTACACAAGAGATGTACGTGCATGTGACTGCAGAGTTTCATGCAACTTTGTCTCCACAAGACTACACAGTGTGTAGAATATATCGCGTTCAGAATCTGGATCTCTGGAACAAATATCAGAAGTATGTTTTTGACGATTCTGAATGTTTTTAGTTGTCAGATGAAGTTGTGCTCAATAAAATCAGTGTTGTCATACCGAATTTTTACGCGTGAAAGCAGGTACTGCTGTAGCGTGTCTTAGCCATCACAGTTTTGTCCGTCTGTTTTCTGTCTGTCTGTCTGTCTGTCTGTCTGTCACACGGGTGGATCAGTCAAAAACGGTGCAAGCTAGGATCACCAAATCTTTACCTTTGACTGCATCATGCGTAGAAAACTCTAGTTTCAGGATCCGTAAAACTTTCCATAAATTTGCAAGGGGTCAACCCGAGTGAGAGCACTAAATGAGAGGGGGGTAGGAAAAATTTGCGATTTTTGACCAATAAGTCACTGTATCTCTGAAACGCTGCAAGATAGGGCCTAAGTTACTATTAATCACTAATAGGAAGTTGTACATGGGCTTTCGATTGACACCGAAAGCAGTGATCTTGGATGACCTTGAACACCAAAATACAGGTTTTTATAGATGTTTTGGCGATTTTGTGCTGTGAAACACATTTCAAGAGCGAATTGCGCCAAAATCAAAGTAGACAAGGACAAGCTGCACATGAAATGTTTAGCGTTGAACGTAGATTTCAACGGTCCAATAATCGATTTTCTACTTTCAAAGAAACCTGTGCATGAGGGCATCAAAGAGCGGTACTCCCGTAAAAGTTGTTGTTTTACCACTGTTGGCCAGTTTTTCGTGAAAACGGTTGCAGATAGGCATGGGCATGCTGCCTATCACAACAAGCACTAGTGTCGAGCTTTTCAGTCGTATGAACATCGATGACTTTGAAGGACCCTGAACTCCCAAAATAAGGGGTTTTATTGATTTGATTTTTGCAATCTTCGGCTGCGGCACACACTTTAAGAGTGAATTGCAACGAAATGGCTGGATAGACTGATAAGGCAATTTGCGAACAGGATCTGCTGTAGGCTTTCATGTGACTCGTGAGCATTAGCTCAAATTTCTTGTATCTATCTGCGCTGCAGTAATTATTTGTGATAAGTGTTAAATTTGTTCTGAGCCAAAATTTGCCTTTTATGACTGTAATTTTTTTTACAGAATTGTGAATTAATCAGTTAAGTATGAAATTAGGTTCTTGTAAACTGCGGTACAGTATTCTCTGCTTTTCATTCCACAAGACATTTGCAAAAGTGCATTTTGATACTAACATATTGATTATTATTGTGTAGTCATATGTTCACTGCTGTATTAGTACATAGTGTTTGTGTAAATAAGTATGCGATATAGGTAGACTAGTCAATATCTTTGAAATTCTGTAACTTAGTAGGCATTTTTAGAAAAAAAATAGGCATATGCCATTTTTTGCAAGCTATAGCTCTTCTGATTGCACAGCGCCTATATGCCATATTAAAAATGTGTACTGTCTCAGTGTCTCTGTAACATCACATCAAACAATCTAGCCACCAACCGGAAAATGCACGGTTTGGGAACCGTAGGTACTCTACTTAATCATCAATATAGGCCTAAATGTTACAATTTAGTAGACATTGTGAACGATAAGCACAGTCAATTCATGCAGTGAAATAGAGAAAATTTTATTTATTCAGGGTCTAGTATATTTGGTAATAAATTTGACGCTGCTGCAGGCAAGTACGAAACTGTCCGACTGGCGATCTGTACTTCCCTACTTGCTAGGGTTGAGGTCGTCAGTTGACCGGCTGCCGTCGTGTCTTTGTGCGTGCTCGTCGTACCGCCGCAGAGACACAGCCTTAGCCGATATCCACAAGCACCACTGAGTGCTCGTAGGTACCGGCTAAGGCCGTTCAAGTCATTTGCCGGATAAATGGCTGGCCCTGGAAGAACCAGATATTTATCTGATTGCCGTATCAATAGCCTAGTAGCTATTGATACGGCTGTCGGATAAATATCCTGTGTTTTATTTCTGGAGTATTTTTTGTTTTTATTCGACATATTCGTTTCTAGAATCATTTTGGTTCTACTGTAAGCTTAGTCTGTGGTCTTCGTTTACATGCATGAACGATTTGTAGTTTTTGTTTTCGTTTACGGAAAAAAGACTGGTATCTATCATATACTACATGTGTCGCATTTGCTCAACGTTTAGTATACGTCATTGCAGCATGAAATCAAAGATGGAGAAGCTTCCGCACCTTGCAACAGTCGGAGTCAATGAGCAGAAATTGTTTCACGGCACACCGGATGAAGCAACCGTTCGATGTATTTGCCATCAGAACTTTGACCCTCGCATGCATGGTCGACATGGAACCGTGTACGGCAAGGGTGTCTACTTTTCCACAACAGCTAAGTACAGTGATCAGTACACTAGACCTTGTGCGAAGAACTCTGGTCACAGGTTCATGTTCTTCGGACGTGTTCTTGTGGGCATGTCAGCAGTTGGAAGACCGGAACTTCAGCGTCCTCCGCCCGTGGATGTGTCCCGGCCTCACGGTGCTTTGTATGACAGCTGTGTCAACCATGTTTCAGTTCCAAGCATCTTCGTCATATTTGACAATGACCAGTGCTACCCAGAGTTTCTCATTGAGTATGAGGTATTCGAGAAAGTAGAGACTGGTGATGTGGGAACGTTGAGCAGACGTGCTGTACGCGGCAGTGCAGCTTACCGCAGTGCAGCTAATGCAGCAATGTTCAAATTAGCCAGAGACCGTCTTGTTGCTGCCATTCCCACAACAGTACATTCATCATCAACAACAGGTCGTACTGCAGGTGCAACTCACATACCTGTGGCACCTGCTCTACAGGTGCGCCTAACGTCGCAGACTACAGGTCATCTACCTGCTGTCACTTCTGAGGCCCGGCCAGTCAGCTCTGTCTATTTTCCTGTTCCCAATGCGCATACAACTGCAGCACCGGAATCCAGGAAAAGTTGTCTTAAGTCTTATGGAGGTGCTGTACACGGCAGTGGAGTTGATGCAACAGTGGGACAGAATTCGCCTACTGCAGCAGCTGCATCACAGTACTCGTCGTCATCAACAGGTCGTACGCGTACGACTCACTCACCTGTACCTCAAGCAACTGCTCCCAGCACATCTTTAGACTTAGGCCCACCTCCTTTACAGATGCGCCCAGCGTCGCAGACTGCAGATCACCCGTCTGCTCTCAGTTCTCGGGCCACGCCAGTTGGCACTGTCAATTCTGCTGTTCCTAACGCACAAGCCACTGCAGCATCAGAATCCAAAAAAGGTTGTGCTATGATGTAATAAACTGTACTATTATGACAATGCCTATAACTGAATTCTTTATGGAGTCTGGAGAAGCTTTAGAAGAACTAAGTATGGTGCCGGCTTCTGGTAAATACAACAAGAAGCCCAGCTGTCACTAGGATAGCCAACCGTGGGCCCTACTGGTTGTCAGTGAGCTTCAAGGTCATCCAAGGTCGATGATTTTTATTTCATCTGAAAGGGTGTATGCCACTTCTTATTAGTGATTAATAGTAACCTTGGCCGTAACTTTCATCGTTTCTGAGATATGGCCAATTTTTCATTGAATTTTCTACCCCCTCCATTCAACCCTCAATTGGAAAATGTTCCCCTACCACATCCCTAAAATTTTGCATGCCTAGGTTCAAGGCACGAGGCTAATCACTGGTCTAAAAAGTTTTTTCTTACGAGTCTACGATTTACCGTTTAGCCATAATATATCCGTTGCGGACGACGGACAGACGGACGGACGACAACTGTACCAATAGCTCGATCGTTACTTAAGTACGGTCGGCTAAAAACTCGATACATCTATGTTTTTCGTATTCGCCAGGTGACTGCACCGTTTGCCAACATAATCACCTAGGCCAAGTAGACTATAGGCCTAACGGCAACCACTGCTATAACCTTCCCTGAAAATTTTGGCCCAAGGCCCACTGCAGCTTTTTGTGCAATTCTGCTAACACACCAACAGACAGATGAATTATTATAGCATCGCTATCATGGTCTTACCATGAGTCCATGCCGAAAGCGAAAGTCTGGAAGCTATGTAGCACCGCGTTGTCCGTATTATTTTCCCATTTTTAGTTGGTAGGCCTAGCCCATGATTAAAAGACATGGCCTAGCCTATGCCTTACATTCTCGCCTTGGACTATGCCCAAATTACATTTCTTTTCTTTTGCAATTTAGAAGCTATCAAAAAAATTTTTTTTCAAGTCTCTCTCTTCATCTTATATTTTCTCTCTCCTCCCACCATCAAGAGACGGCGTGTTATTTCCAGGCTGAGATTTGCATTCAACTAACTACCCCTGTACTGTCACTAGAAGTTGAACCCAACGCTTTAGGCCCTACATCTTCTGTACTGTAGGCTACTATCATAAATCTCCATTAGTTTCTTCTCCTCCATTGCCCTCATTTTTTGTCTCATTTAGGCCTTGTGTTTTATTTGTGTTTACTTTATCGTATTTTATCATTGGGAATTTGTATATCATAGGCCTATTGCATAACATGAACGATATTGTATTGCTCATTTTTAAACTCTGTAGGGCCTATATATTGCACTGCCTACCGTATGTTATCGTTGTAACTTACGTGTATATGCCTAATTCGGCGTAATCTCGCTACTGGAATAAGAAAACTTAACTTAGTGGGGTACTGTTACACAACAATAGGCTTGTAAAACAAAAACTGATTGTATGTGTACCTGAATGTTATATGTTTTGTGGACCTTTAGTGGTATTTAATTTCAGTGCTGATTAATTACTAGCCAATGAAGACTGCATGGTTGCCAACATTGCAGAGACGACCTTGGTCGTCTCCGGGCACAAACCACAAACCACTTTTTGGCTACACGCATGGCATATAGTGGCAATGCAATGCAAGAACTTTGTTTTCTGTTATTTTTTATCTAGCCAGTATTTACCTTGTAAAGTTTCAAAACTCAAAAGTTTTTCCTGAATCGCTAAATTGCAGCGTATTCTGCGAGTGAAATTTATGAGACCAATTAACCTTGATCTTTGACTTTATAATGTCAAATTGACTTTATAATGGATTTTTGTATGAATCTGGTAAAATAGTCGCCCACCGCAGTGCCTTAAAGACACGTGCAAACTAATGGAGGAGACATTAGGCCTACAAAATTTGATTTTATCGCTTTATTTGATTTTATCTATTCGCTCTACGCCCGACAGTGAATGAGACTGTCAGATTTTCTACCCACTGCATTTATAAGACGTTATAAAGTTTTAATGCATAATTTGTATGTTATTGTTTGTTTAATGTAGGCTGATATTTGACTGTTGTGTTAGTATTTCACTGTTTTTTGCTTAGGCCTATGTGCTATATGCATTATTTCGTGCGATAGCAGAATGCTTTGCACGTCTTAGCCATCGTCTAGGCGTCTGTCTGTCCGTCCGTCCGTCTGTTCGTCACACTCGTGAGCTGTATGAAAACGGTGCGAACTATCACGAAATCTTCACTGTGGGCTGCCCTAAGGATTCTAGTGTGACAAAATTTTGTGCCCCCGTTTGAGGGTGTTTCTCTCGAACGAGGGCGTCAAAGAGGGGTACCCCCTCTAAAGAGACTTATTTTGCTGTTATTGGCTCGTCTACTGTGAAAACGATTGCAGATAGGTACAGACATGCTGCTTATCATAACAAGCACTGATGATGATTTATTGACATTTATTAACATTGATGACCTTGAACGACCTTGAACCTCCAAAAGAGGGTTTTTTGATGAATTTTTCGTGATTTTTGACTGCATTGCACATTTCAACAGCGAATTGCGATGAAAATTGCTGGAGATATACCAAGACAACCTGCACACGAAATTGTCAGCATTAAACGCAGATTTTAACAGTCCAGGTCTCAACCCCCTGGGTTCAAGGAGGCCTGCGCAGGCGGGCGTCAAAGACGGCTACCTACCTAAAAAGTGGTTATTTTACCGCTATTGGCTCGTTTAGCGTAAAAACAGTTGGTGATAGACACATTGGTACATATACTCCGTATCAAAACAAGCATTACTGACAAGCTTTTCAATGGTGTCTACATCAATGACCTTGAATGACCTTGAATCCCTAAAATAGGGGGTTTTAGTGTTCTTTGCAATTTTCGACTGCAACGCACATTTTAAGAGTGAATTGTGCTGAAGTGGCTGAAGATAGACCTGGACTAGCTGCCTATGAAATTTTTAGCATTGAACGTACATTTTTAACCATCAGAGTTCCGGCCTCTTAGGTTCACGGAGTCTTCCGTACGGAGGCCTCAAATTTTTGTACTCCTTCAAGACGCAATATTATTTTATTGCACGCTGTACACGATTGCCCAGGTGGCAGGACCGCTGCTATCGCGTGTCATGTGAGCTTTGCTCAAAGTACTTGTTTGACTTGTGCCGTGTAAGCTTATTGCACTAGTCTAATCATTGTACTGGTGATATGGTTTCGCTCTAATTGACTGATAACGATAGCATTTGTTGGAGTTTACGCATATTTTACTGCTTTATGTCATCCGTTCTGTAATTTATAAGTTCATGAACAAATAAGTATTATTAACTGTCGGTTTCGATCTCAAATTTTTCCCCGTGGGGGCCGATGTGCAGCAGAGTTGTTCGGGACAAGAGAAACAAGTCAAAGATAGCACTGCATGTAGAGAGTCGGGTGTGGTCTGTAGCGCAGAAAGCTAGGATCCTAGAAATAACTATAAATTTGGCTTAGCAAGGTAGGCCTATACTGCATAAACTGTATGAACGCTAGTGGTGTTGCCAGAATCTACATGTAATGGGGGCACTTGCAGGCTGGGGTATATAAGGAGTTGTATTTCTTTCCCGTGAAGGGGTCTGGGAGGGGGGCTGTGTCCCTTCCCTAGAAAATTTTCAGATTTTTTTTGTACAAAAATGACTTGTTTCGGTGCATTTTGGCACTATTTTGAGCAACTGAGTAGGCTCCTAGGGGAGGGGGCACATGCCCCAGTGCCCCCCTCTATGGCTATGCAGTGATGAATGCTTAGACGCTGTATGAACGATTAGAAGATCGTGTATAGATATTTATGGTAACCTATCACAGAGCTGCGGAGCGTCGCCTGCCGTATGGCATTACACAACGTTACCTCTGTTAGTCGACACAGAATCGTCCCGTTTTAGCACCAGCCAAGCAGGCCGGTACTCGATTTATTTACCCCGAAGGGATGGAAGGCTGAGTTGCCTTTTCCTTTAGTCCAACGATATTCTGACGGAGTAGACTATAGATACTGTTAGATATCAGAACTGTTATATTTAGTGTGTGGTGTTGACGGGTGGTTTGACGTAAAGGTCAAGATCGTTAGAAGACATATCAGCGAGGTCCGTCAAACGCGACTGCCACAGACAGACGGTAAGACGGACAGACGGACCACACTGAAGACTTGAGGCTGCACTCATGTCCCGCTGGTTGTTGGCCATCGTTATCGTTCAACCCAGCTGGACGCTATAGCGTTGGCAGCGGTATATGGCACCGCTCTGAGCATCAGGATGTCTGACCCTAGCTCCTCCTTTTCCTACAGATCACTTTTTCACTTTTCGTTTTCGTACCAGAACTGAACCTGATAGAGCTTCACGCCGCGAGCTTTCGTGTGTAAGAACCGAAGATGGAGGCTACTGGCAGTCGTGCACGTTCATTAGTGAAGAACAGACCGAAAATATTGGATTTTATAGGACGTTAAAACTCGTAGTGCGACATCGTCATGCACTGTTTACTCTGAAGTGACAAGTTACACACAGTGTAGGCTATGTGATGAAGCAGTTAAGGCGTTGATGTGGGAGACTGGAGTCGGAGTAGCCTATGAACGTAATTTCTGGGAGAAGACCTAAACTTACCGGTCGAAGTCGTTAGAAAGGTACATTTGTTCGTCCTGTTGTCTGACAGTAGGCCTACGTCTGATCAGCTTGTGCGTGGCTCGTGAGCCTGAGCATTAGGCACTATAGCGATCTTTGCTAATACTGCAGTGTGAATAAATATTGCACGAAAAGGTCTGTAAGGCTATCATGGCGTAGCCATAGGAAGGGCACTGGGGCAGGTGACCCCTTAGAAGCCTAGACATTTGCTCAAAATAGTGCCAAAAATGCACCAAAAGATGTCATTTTGCACACAGAAAATCCAAAAATTTTCCCCAGACCCATTCCCCGTCGGGAGGGGACACCTCCCCATATCCCACCTTTAAAGTGTCCCACTACAACTAGATTCTGGCTACCCTACTGAGGGCTATTAACTATGTAGATTACTGCAGAATAAATTCTCCATTGTGCAGCAGTTGAAGAGCCTGGAAAATGTTGGCTTATATTATCATGCGTCTCGACTAACTTCTCTGCATTATTTAAAGTTTCGTCATTCATAGGCCTACATTAGGTTAACTTTTTTCACATTTGATAATTTGCGACAGTTGCCTAGCTGATTTGCACAATGGTCCTTATGTCTGATGATTGTGCCGTAAATTTCGTTTTTCGTTACCGTAGACAATGGATTTCGTCGCGATCCATAGAGTACTACACTAACGTCATGTCAATCAGCTGGCTGTCGTCGCCGAGATTGTAAAGCACAGCCCCAAAGAGCCTATAAATGCGCAGTTGTATTAATATTTGATTAAAACATAAATTTGTTTAACTTACTATTGTTATAAAGCTGTTTATCTTCTAGCTAACTTGTTTATAGGTTTAAAGTGAGAGCTTACGAAGTACTGCTATGATAACATCCAATAAAAGGATGTAATTTGCAAGTATTTTTACGCCTGAAGATTTTTAGCGGTCTTCGCCGAAATGATTACGGGGTGGCCTAAGAAGTAAGCCGTCAAGTATCTGTATAGCGACTAGCTACGCGTTTTGAGGTGTGTTGGTGTGTTTGGTAATCTGCATTTGATGAAGTTATCAACTTGCGAAATGTTGTCGCTTATTTTAATGGATCTGCACGCTGGCGATGAAATGGTGATAGATCAGTGATTGGACGTGATGCATTGTGAATTTGTAATCGTGTGATCATACAGCGTTGTCCGGCCGTGACATCATATTGATTGATAGCAATAGGCCTACAGCTGACTATAGAACAGACGCTGGCGCTATGCACGCCTCGTAACTAGCAACAGTTGCGGCCTAGGCTATTCAGTTCTGTGGGATAAGGTTCGTTGCGCGCATACTGTACACTACAGCATCAGAAGCACAAACACTGAAAACCAGATATTCTGTCAGATCTATATAGTATAGTTGAACTGAATTGGTCGCTATAGGACTGGAAGACATGCTGGTACCTAGTAGTATACCTTTGCTTGGGCATTTTGGCGCTTTTTCAGCCATATTGCTACAGAACCAAGTTTCATCTCTACATATGCTTGAGCAGTTGAGCGGTAGACTAAAGCAAGCACGCACTAAAGATATTTCACAAGGTAGTGTAGCGACGCAGTAACTGTGTGGCTGGATATTCAACAAACTTTGTTGCAAATTTTCCATGGAATGTGTAAGTACTTGCCAAAGTATGGCCTAAAAGAATGTTGAAAATCAGTTAATATTTGGTGTAAATGTGAGCAAAAGTTTGCAGCTTACTTTTTTAGCCCACACTTATATGAAACTTTACAAAGTCAGGAAAAATCTATTAATCTTCCGTGACAGGTCAAAACAGCAGCAAATAATTTTGCGGAAAATTATACAGCGTTGCAATGTGGTGAGCAGTTTTCCGGTAATAACTTGAAATTACTTTAGACAATGACCATTTTTATATCACTTATAACAACCATAAGCTAACACTTGAATCTGGACATGGAGCAAAATAACCGAAATGTGCCAGTTCGCCTTCGAGTAGGCTGGCTGGATAAAATATCCCGCGGAGCGAAGAAAGACTGCCGACCGAGATATATGGGGTCGCACCTTGTGATCAGCGGCAGAATGATAAACGCGTATTTCTGAGCGCGTTCCGCCCTATTCGCCACCACCCACAGAGCGCGTTTAACGACATTTATCTGCTCTCGACTCGACGCCGCCGTCCAGTAATGCAGGCCGAAAATAGTAAAGGTTTGCACTGCTGCGTACCTATACGCGCCAGAACTACGCTTTACCCAAGTACAATTACCGAATGACGTTTGATGCCGTTAAATTAGCCGGTCTTCTTCAAATAATTGGCTTTTGCTATTAGTACGCGCTGCAGTGCCGGTGTGATCTCAATGAAAATTACGTTATCTGACAATTTATTTACATCGTAACTCGAAGCGCCGAAGGTTCCGCACGGATCGCCACAAAAATCCGAAAATGATATGTAAACATTACTAACTGCACTCATCTTTGAAGTAGCTCTGCAACTTAGGCAACTTTTAGTTACTTACGCAATTACCAACTTATAATACTTACCGATATACTTACAGTAACGTGAAAATAATTTAAACTAAAATAAAGCCTTGCATTGTATTGCATGCTATGAGAATTAGATATAATTGAAACATGTTGATAGCCTGAATAAATACCGAGGAGTTCAATACTCGTCAACGGTTAATGTGAAAACCATATTATCGACTGATTGATAAAGCAGCGGTTTTCTCGAGCGAACTGCAGCAGTCGGAGCAGATAAGCGACCGATAGATAGCTCGAACGCTCGCCGTCTTCATTATTCCGTTTATTTCAGTGCGTCATCCTCAGATGCCAATTCTGACGTCTTTACGATGGAGAGAAATCGCGGGACTTGACTGGACGGACGCGGCTGAGAGTCTGAGTCAAGAATCGCACGCACATACTGTAGGCCTATACGTTATCTCAGAGCAGCTCGCGAGCACAGGAACAACGAACGGCGTCGGATAAAGGCGGTACTAGATTTAATTAACGTTCTGTCAGCTCCCAGCCTACGCCGAGTTTCCACCTCGATATATCGCCGCTCTTGCAGTCACTCTTGATTAATTGGACGCCAGAGGCATTAGTATAGGTCTATAGACGTCTTCGTCGTATTAAACTTGTTATTATCTTTCACGCAGCCGCCGCAGCACAACATCCAAGCCAGCTACAGAAAACGATATCCATGGAAGTCATGTTTAAAAACTTGGTGACTGAAGCCATAAGCTTACTATGTCAAAGTCAAACCAGTGTGTTTACATTTGATCACCACGCAACGCTTCGTCAAACTTCATAATTATCATTTCCGGGTTGAGTCGATTGATAAACCAACGTAAAAGGCTAACGATGTTAGATTGCTGATTGGAGGTTAAAACTGGCGGTATACTGTTATTTCTAATTGGCGCTGTCAGACGATGTTTGCGACACCAGTCAGAGAACAGAATAAAGTTATCATTTACACTTGTTGATACACTGTTAGTCAGGTAGATTAAACCTTTGGCTTCGTTCGTGGTCTGCCATCCAGCTGTGGGAAACACTTCGTAAACATTTTACATGTTATCACATAGGCCTATATATTTGACATATTTATTTTTGTTATTCAATTTCACCAGAACATACTGCTGTATTTTAAATAGATTACCGTACTTCTTGAACAACCTACAAGTGGGCATTTATCATGAAAACGGTAAAACAGCAAATACAGCAAAAGCATAATTGTACACAAATTTTTCAGCCCGTCGGTCGCCGACTCACCGTTTCTGCTTTCCTATTATTGTTGAACGCAAGCGAAACTATGCGATGTGAGTTCCTGTGATGGACAATATGACCGGTTATAGCGTCGCTGTGCGATATTCAATGCGAGGTGCGACTATTACGCATAAACAGGTGATAATTTGGTTAATTAGCGCAGGCGAACTATGTTCTAATCGAGCCGGGTGGTCCAATGGGTCGGGCGTCTTGTGTGGCATAACTGCACAGCGTCAGCGTCGGCGGGAGGCCGCTCAGTGTCATAAAAGCAGCCAGGTCACATGCAGTGTCTCGATCCCGGAATAGAGCTGTGCTAATCATGCAGACGAGCGTAATACATCTCTCTATATCTACAACTATAGTGACCAGCAAAAAATAAAAGAAACACGGCAACTAGTTATATATAGCTAACATTAAAACTTTTTTTCTGATATAAGCCTACAGACTACATTTTCTTCAAAGGAACGTATATGTTAGCGAATGTAAATCCGTTAGGTGCATGATGGCGGCAGTGACAGTGGTTGACTGCGTATGAGTCAACGTCATCGCTACGTTATTTAAAAGTGGCGTTGTTTACAACCTTTGAGGTCCGTCATTTTCCAGCAATTTCTAGCCCTGCGATTTGGTCCGTCATTTTCATGATCCTGCAATTTCCAGTTATCGTTTTATTTCGTGTTTCGTCATTTTAAGTCTTGCAAATTTGTGTTGTGGAGAAGTTATGTGCGTTTGAAAGAAAGACGGACATTTCCTCCGGACACTTTCCCCCGGACGTTTCCCCCTCCCAGACGTTTCCCTTTCTGCTTTTTGCATACCCGGACATTCCCCCCTTGTGTATGACGAGCGCGAGCGTGGCCTTCCTTCCCAAGTGTGACGTCGTCGACGGCATGCAGCTAGGTGCTGCACGGCTGCGTTACCGACGTGGAGGAAACCGACAAGCTACAAACGCTGCTAGCAACCAGCTGCAGCGACTGACGACGACGACGGCGGCGGCGCCTCTGTTCCGCGCATAATGCTACGTCCGCTGTCGCCGCTGTTCCCGGTGTCCACCTGGAACGTGCATGTCGTCACGCTGAACGGCGACGACCGGACGAGGCGTGGAATAGGGGCTTCGCTGCTTAGTCGGTGGTAACCACCGTCGGTGTGGTGCGCCATCGAGTAACTGCAGCAGGATGCGACCGCGGCGTCGACGACACTGCTGCAGAATGCACGTGTCCAGCCGCCAGCAAAGCATCTCAAGATGTCCACCCAGATTTTGCAGCGTCAACCGTACACCTTCTGTGCAGCACGACGTGATGTCTAAAATACGGTGGAAGAGACCTTGCGTGCGGTCGCGCGCACAGTCCGCTTCAAGTGAAAGTGACAGTGACACTTTGCTGACTATTACACTATTTCTTCTTTTTGGTCAATAGCTGTATATAATATCGCCTTATTTCAGTGACATTTAAATTAATATATCAAAAGACTTGTTCTATATAACTGTATATATTTATTCATAACTATTACATTTTTAATATGCTGTATATATTGCTGTATGTGAGACATGAATACATTTGGATATTTGCTATTTGACTATATAATTATGTCAGTGATTGATACTTACACGAAATACAACTTACACTCGGCAACGCCATACATAGAAGGGGAAAATGTCCGGGTATGCAAAAAGCAGGGGGGAACGTGCGGGAGGGAAAACGTCCGGGGGGGAATGTCCTACACTCGTTTGAAAGATGTTACACTTGGGATACTTATATTTCTGACAAGTCTCGTCTTCACCGCTTGCCTGATGTGAAATGTAGTTTATTGATAACGATGAGTTTGGCGCGAGTAAGACAGAACTGAACTCAGAGTGCATGTGCTGATGCGCGTAATTTAGCGTGGATGATTTTTGCTCGTTAAGAGCTCTCAGACGCTGCCGTTAAATTGCCACCGCTCCACAGGAGTCGATGTTGATGTTAAGTAAGTAACAGCCAGGCTTCGCGCACGCGCATTAAGACATTCTCGGCGCCATTTCCGGTTGCCGGTCGCTAACGAGCGGCGCCTCATAAGCTGGTACTTAGACCAGCGCTTCTGTGTCCATTACCGGCTGCACAATTCTATTTCCGTTCTGTGTCGATATGATGCGCCATTGTGTCGTCATAATGTCAACAAATACGACCGTTGAGGTGCGCGATAAGACTCGACGTAACGCCGGATCAATATCCGCGTGATAGGTTTTCTTTAGTGCATTATTTTTTTCAAACAACATCTTACTGTTGGTTGAGATTAGCTGCGTCCTCTGACGTCATGTGTAGTTAGCTATATAGGATACTCTAAACCGTTAAATTTTTGATGGTTTATGTTTATAACCTACGTGTGTTCTTTTATGTCTTTTCCGTTTAAGCCAGCTAAGTTGTCTACTTTGCAAGGGTCTCTGTTGATTTTTCACCGAGTCCCGTTATCAAATGAATTTTGGTGCATTAGTAAGCTTAGTAAAAATTGGATATTTTGCAGCATAAAACATACCCGAACTTTTCACCATACACAATAAGCAGCTTAACATTACTTTATATAGGTTTATTAGTATAAACTATAGTTTATGTTGTGTTTCATGTTTTATGACAATTGGAACTGTGTGCATGATGTCGTAACGGAAAGGCCTACGTCGTTTTTTTGGGTAGAGCATAAATTTCCAGGTAGAATTATAAGTTCGGTACTGTACAAGATAGTCTTACAGATTATGTCTGCGAGGACAGCAGTAGGCCTGTGCTGGCAGATAATATCGTTGACAGGAGTGTAGGTCAGGTCGCTGTAACTGAACGCATGACGGAATGAAAGTCGAGGTCGGGTTCAAGCGTTCTGCAGGTGACACACGGCTGATTGCGGCTATGTGAACTGGGTGAGGAAAGGTGGGCGTTTAATGCACTGCAAACAAAATGGACTGGAGCGGGCGTGGGCGGTGCCCGGTGGCCGACGCACATTATGGCCCCGCACGTCCTTGCCAGTAATTAACTTGGACAGGATTATTGATGCTGCTATAGGCAGTTATTCAGTCTGTCTGTATCGCTTGAATGAAAACGCCTTCATTCTCCAAATTAATCACTATAGCAAGCAACTGCAGAACTTTTTTGTACAGACGGTTCCATTGCTTTAAATTGTTTTATGTATATGCTAAGATGGTTTGATACAATTATCTGCAGCTTTTGTTGCACGCAGTATGTCGAAATGATATTATATTTTTGCAATTTTAACGTTATGTTGTACTTGTTGCACTCAGGCATTGCTAAAAATTCGGCCTAAGTTGGGCTAAACCGTTCTGCAAATTTTCTAAATACAGTGTATGAAGTGGGCACTCGAAGCAAAAGTCATGTCATCGATCGGTGCGCTAAAACTCGTTAGGAATGACATCCGATTCTTGTTTGTTTTTTCGTCCCATTAATTGAAAACGAAAGTTCTTTTTAAATCGATCATTCTAAGCTTTAAAATGTCGCTTCTGCAGGTTAATTAAAAGCTGGCTTTTAGCTCCAAACACTGTTGTCATTTCTAGTATGCTAGTTACCGTTCATGTTCGCTGCACATAAGCAGCCCTTATGTTACTACGTTACGTTACTGCAGAGACGTGTTAAACGGCGTGACTGAGAGACGGTACATGCAATAGCGTAGAGGTAGATGCACTGACATGTCAACAGACAGTCATCAACACGACGTTCTCATTCAATTCACTGACCACTTCGTCTTGTTAATTGACCGCTCATCATTTTTTCGATGAAACGGTTATTTTGACAGCGTAAACATCGGAGTTGCTAAAAACTGCTAAAAAAATAAACAAGACAAGTCAGTCAGACTAAATCTAACAAATTCGCAAGTACTTCAGTAGGCCTACCACTAATTTGCTATTGACGAAAGCTAGTCAAACAAAACAGGACACAGATAGCAAGAAAAGTTTTCGGTGAGCGAACTAATGGACGGTAGAGAAGAAGTTGGTTGGTATAAAGTGTCAACGTCGTTACTCAATCAGTGTGGACACGTGCTTATTAGCGCGTTCTTCTTACACTTCGTAAGACATTATACACTGGGACAGACAGACAAACGCACAGAGTCACAGACGAATTCCCCATATTAAATTACGTTAAGAAGTCAGATTTTCAGTCTTTACGCAAAATGCCTTTGAAAAGACTTTTTTTCAGAAGTGCGTCGTGACTGCTTACTATAAAGAATTATTTTAATATTTTTGCATCGTATATCGATGAGGGTATCGGTGATTATAAGCGGCGTTGGTCAGTACCACTTAGTTACGATTTAACTCGGCGGCAGTGAGTTTTCACGTAGTTGTATGTCAATTAGGAAATTTGTCCAGTTGCATTTTGCGTTTAATTACTTCGCCTGACCGGCTCGAGTTTCTCTGGTCGGTGCGTGGTTAGTTGATGGGGTCGAGTGACCAAGGCTGACCGAGGGTAATTGCATGTTTTCGACGTGTCAGAATAACTGTCGCATGGCAGCGGTGCTGAATGCATCGTCCAAGTCGTCCGGAAGAATTCAGGCGCGTTCTGTTTTGTCCGGCAAGGTCGCTGCAGCCGTTATGGAACGCCGACTCTGACTACAGCCAATCGCACTTCCCACGTTACTACAGAAGCCCGGTTGCACGTTGTATTTTTGCGCCCCAAAATATGATAAGAAGCACAAAGCATAAAAACTTCAGGGCCGATTGCATAAACACTAATAAAAAATCATCTCGCCGATTTAATTACAGTCAACATAAAAATTATTGCACGAAACCAAACGTTGATTAACTTGGAAATTTGGTTGGCGTTCATACAAGGTTCTTGTTTACCTGTCTGTGGTTTTCTCGTTTTCAGTTTGCCAGTGGCGCGCCAGAAATTTTAACTGGGAGGGGCCTCGTCTCCCTTTACTCTTTTCTTCCTTTTCGGCCCTCCTCTTTTTTATTTCTTTTTAATCCTTTCTCTGCCTTTCCCTGTCCTCCCCCTTTCTTTTTCCCTTTCCTTGAAAGTAAAACCCCCTAAAATCTAGCTAGGAGTCTGGGAGAGCTCTGTGAGCCGAAATCGAATTTGGTGCATTTTAGCTTGAAAGATGAGATCTGGTGGCAACGATTTTAATTATTTTTTCGACAATAAAGTGACTAAATTGGCAAATTTAGTATAGTTTAAACGTATGCTGATGTTTTGTCTGGAGGATTGAGGGGGCTGGGCCCCTTAGGCCCCCTTGTCTACGCCATTGCAGTTTGCTACCTTTATCGTGTGTCTTGCTGAGCCACCATGGCACGACATCTGTAGGCTTACTGTCTGCTTTTGCATACATGTTACCACACCTGTGTCATCTCTACTTTGGAGCTAAACGGATAAATAAAAACGTATATATGTCATTAGTTGTTTCCTTGCTTCCGCAATGAGTCGGTTGGAGAGTGAAGAGTCTGTTAGAGCGTCGCACAGACTCGCGTGTCTGTCGCAGAGTCCTGTGAGTGGAGTGCAGCGCGGTAACTACAACAGGTGTCGACATGCATTCATTGCTTCATTCACTGCAGTCCGGTCCAGTCCAATGCAGGGCAGTGCAAAGCGCCGGTGTTCGGCCAGTTCAGTCGGTCACTAGTCACCGCGTCGCTGTGTGTCAGAAATCATTACCGACTGACCCGTTCGTTCTACGACTTTTTGTCGTCCTCTCGACCTGATATAATGATCTCTCCACCTTTTTCTCTGTCTGTCTGCCTGCCGGTTTGTCTCTCTATCTGTTTCACTGTCTTTGCCCGCTGTCTCAAAATGGCCTGCTTTGTCTCTATCTTCATTGAAAGTACGTTAACAAAATACAAAAACAACGTAATTATTAACTTAACTAAACTAAGAACTGAGTTTATACAGAATCAATCAACTGGCAAACACTCAGAAAATGTTTTTTATTTAGAACCTACTTTTGTAAAATTATATCTAAAAAACAAAACTACTGTTTCGACTTCATTGCAATGGCATCAAGACTTTCAGTCAAGTCGATGCGATTCAGACTAAACAAACTCTTAATGCACGCATTAAATCGTTTTCTCGGAAAATTTTTTTCTTAAGTTTGTTGCATTGTTACTTTTCAGTAACTGGAAATTTTAAACATAACATGTCAATATAGTTCAATTTTCCTTGTTCAGTTTATCTCAATATTTGTGTCATTGTCATTGCTTAATTTTAGTTTCGTCGGTATTATATCAGCATCCATGCAGTACGTTATGCCGCCTGCTATTTTAACAAACCATTAGGTTTAGTTATTTCGGCTGTTAGGTCGGTTGTTGACAAAGCGTGTTTTGGCAGAGTGTGGCTCTGACCAGTTTGATGCCTATTGAGAGTGCTCTGACGTCACGCAAGCAGCATCAGCAGCAGCAGCAGCAGCAAAGATGCTGGACACAGCGCACCATGGAGCACAATGCATGCTGCTGCGGCTGCATGGCGTCTTCAAAGCATCAGATGCATTATTCACCGTCCATGCTAACGCGAACACGCAGTCGCAATGCCCACAGCATTACGTCACTTCTGTGTAATTTAACTGGGCGCTGACAACCAATTAAAAGTTCTGACGGGCAGCCTCGCACGCAAGGTCGAAAACTGCACCCATAAGCTTAAGCTGACTGTACAGTCAAAGTCAACAATTTTTGAGACGGCGATGAGCAAATTGCATTCTGTATGACAAACAGCATAAACAAGTCGTCATTTATTTTAATCATTCACATTTTACATCATTTTAGATGCGGTGACCAACTATGTGTTTCACTGCTGCATACAAAAATGAAATTCAACGCAATCTTTATTACAATGACCCAACTGTCGTAAAATGTACAGATAAAAAGTTGAAAATATGAAATTCATTATAATTTACACAAATAATGAATATATCATAACGTGTGCATTATAATGTGCATTAGTATTGTCCGTTTATCAAATCAATGGCAGTTCACAATAGTATTTTGCTCATTTGTAGGCTATTATGAATTTTTATAAATACGGCTGGCTTTGTACATACATTTGTACATAACATAGAGTTTATCGTCGGTCGATGCCAAAACACGAGTCAGTGGTCGTGGTAATATTCGCCCCGGCGAGCACGCCCGTTCAGTCGAGTCTCTTAATTAGTGCTTGCCGCTGCGCTGCCGATATACCGTATGTCAGCTAGACGGCAGCAGACACGCATCACTGGATATTTTTCCACGCGATTTGAGCCACCCGCTGTATAGCTGCAGCTCGCTTGATGGACTCGCTTGACTGGACACGGGGGTCCCCGGTCCGTCCAGTGTGTATTGCCACGCTCCGTGCATGACATCGCTAGTTAGACCCTGCACGTATGCTGCAGTTTTGACGCCGACGACCAGCGGCACTCACTATTATAGCCTACATGCAGTCGGTCGCTGCCATCTCTCCGTCGTCTATCTCTTTCTCTCTCCCCCTCTCTGCATCTCTTACTGACTGCGTGACGACGCTGGGACTCTCGCAGCTTGCAAGAAATGCATGGCTGCATGTGACAGAGCAATTGCATTTCTATAGCCGTTTGTTCTGTTCTATAGCCTTATTGTTCTACGCAATTTGCAACACAAGCAAATCGCACAGCTTCCGATCTGATGTCAGTTATGAAACTAATCCTTGATATCGTTTTTTGCATCACTCAGTATAATGATATTTTTGTACCATAAGTTCGTACTGCGTGCTCGCTTACCCACTCCAGCAGTGCGATATAGTCAGACACAACATGTGAAGTGAGGCAGGCTGCTATATCAAAACGACTCACGTTTGAACAGGTTGGTTCCCTTAAGATCAGTAGTCTCAGCATCAAAGCCAGTCCCCACTCTGCCATTGTCGCCTCAGCACTAGGCATATACGTTCTTGACGCCAGCATCTCGACAACGTGCTGCTCAGCACGGGCGACACCCAACTATTAGGCTAGACTTCACCGGTGTATTCGTGTTTTTGCGTAACGATTGAACCGTTAAGATGTGCCGTCGTCCATTAGCGTTGCTCAACGACCATTTCAATCCAGCAGGAGACTAACAGATTGTATCTGGCAGACACACGCTTATGAACGACATAAGCTGATGCAGCCAATGTTCCTGGCTGGCTATCTGGATGCGAAAGCAGACGTTAATAATGTATCGCTTTTTTGGCGTTTACATATCCATCTTTATTCACCATAAAGTAGCAACTAACATAAACAGAGTAACTTTAAAAACTAAGTTAGACTATAGTGTTTTTACGGCTATTTTTTGTAAGTACGCTGTTTAAAAACGGTAAATAAAATTAATGGTACAATAACAATGCTAATTACTAGTGTTGCTTGTTAGTTTTGTATGTTGATTAATTAATTTTGTTTATTAATTTTGTTTATTATGCTGTCAGTGTTAAATTGACGAATAAAGTTGCATAAAATAAATGCTACATTTTAAACTGATGAAATATTTGTAACATTTACCTGGCAAATTAACTTATTAAAATGCTTTTGTTTTTGCTATACCATTTATAATATAAATAAAAAAATCTAAACATGAAATTTAGTGATAACAGACTCACATTTTTAGCGATACTCTGCAAGGCTTATTGTTTATCTTGACCCACACGATCGAATTCAACCAAGTAATTTATGTGATAAAAAAATCTCAGTGAGCTTTGCTTGCATTGTCGCAACCCATGATGTAATGTTAAACAAAGTGTAAAATTTGCAAATATATTTAACACGAACTAAAAAGCTCTCAATCTGACGTGGGCTTGCAATAAAATACGCGGAGTATAAGTGAACTTGTTGTGCTGCTGTTTTATTGGAAGATGAGCTTGTGATTAACTTTCACGATAAATCAGTAATCGAGTAGCCTAAACCTCTCGCTCGATTTTACAACAGGTGCAGTCAATAAGCCACATAGCTTATACGGGCGCAGGACGGCAGCCAGTCACAATCACATCAGAGACTGACGTAACTTATCCTACGACGACGACAGTAGATCACCAGCAGATAATGCGTGTAATCCATGCACGACGAACAATATTACACATCGCCCGCCTTTCATTGTTGCGATGTGATCAGAAGTCGAGTCTAGGCCATGCAGGCCGCCACCGTTATACAAGTGGTGCTATGTAGCGTACTTTACGACATCTAATTGTTCCTGAATAGTCGCATCTGCATATCGACCAATACGGCGACTGCAGCACCAGCAAACGAATTACACCGGCATCAACTAGGCGTGACCGCTACGCACTGTTAGCATCCAGCGACGTTGACTCGCTTTACTCTCGCTCTAGCATTAGCATTGAACGTACACATACATAATTCGTGACCATTTATCGTTATAATGTAAAGGCTATTCGTTTTCGTGTCTGACGCAAATCGGGCACTGAATCATCGGTCGAATTGCCCAGTAGCGTATCGTACTATATAATTTAGAGAAAAGTGCATTCAACTTCGAAAAGCATGCAATAAATTAAATGTGCTACTTTTCCATTTTTATCTTTTTGACACGCTACAGCTACGATGTGTCGTCCATCCGTCCGTCACGGATGTATTGTGGCTAAACAGTAAGTCGTAGGGGTCGGCGATAATACTATCGTATGGCGCTGGCGAGCGGCAACTTTTTGTAAGCTGTCAATAGTAACCATGTCTCTATCTGCAGCGGGTTGGGCGCAGTTTTTAATAAAAAGTGTTAAGCTATATAACTGGCCATATCTCGAAAACGGTGAGGGATAGGGCCAAGGTTTTTAATAATTACTAATAAAAAGTGGTATATGGATACGCCCTAGCAAATGAAATGAAAATCATCGGCTTTGAATGACCTTGAAAGTCAGTTCTGCAACAGGAACACGTGTAGCTCGTCTTCCCTTAGCAACAGTTGGGCTTTTTGTTTATTAATATTTTGCAATTCCCACACTGTACCGGCATCGTAATTTTTATTTGTTGTTTATCAAATAAATTTCATTAAATTAGTTACATTAGAATTTGATATGTGTATTAAATTTAAACAAACTTTAAAAAACACTTAAGGAAAATAAGTCCTAATTAAACTGCAGCTTAATGACAATAACTACAATAAGGAGCAAAGGCGTCAATCCTGGAGGTTGGCGGCGGACCCAAGACATTTGAACATGTCCTGCAGTAGTGTTGCAGAGGTAGACCTTATACCAAAATGAATGTCTGAATTCTTCCACCAAAAATCATATTAGAAAAAAAAACAGAAATTAGTCAACATTTCTCTTGCTTGTTCGCTACGCAGTCGTTTAACCGGAAGTGTTCTGTGGTGGTAAAAATGTTCAAAACCTATTTTTGGCCACGGACATCACTATGAGTTGATGACGCTCCCCAGACTTCCTTGTTTGTTGCCAACCACCCTACTCGACGCCTGCGGCATCTCGTTCTTGCGGCCTGGGGTGTCTCGACATTGGGGCCTCCAATATTGACGACGGATCACCGTCACCGACTGACTGTGAGAATGAAGCGTGACATGAGACGACGTGTTGTTAGTACAAGGCTGCATGCCGTGCTCTGACGTGAACGACAGTAACGCACGCGCTGCGGTTGTCCCTTTCGCTGGTGACTTCAAAGCGCTCTAATTTGTTTACACACGGCGTCGCAGTAATCGTGATTTTTATGTGCTATCGTTTGTCGGCGGCGTCTAGGAATGCGTCTATTTCGGCTGGTGGATGAGTGTTCGTGGGTGGTTGAGACAATTAGATGTGATGCTGCGAGATGGTGGGCTGGTGGCGGAAGACAGACGAAGCGCTGCGGGTTGATGCGCAGCCAGGAAGCTGCGAGGTCCCGTGGTGTAGATCCTTGCTGTGTACTGTACAACACAACTTGGCGACGCTTTCATCGACGCGCCGCATGACGCAAACAGCTGCTTCTCACAGACCACCGACCGACGACCAAACTACGGGTGACAAACGCGCGCGCCACTAATAACAAATTTAGCTCTTTAGACGACAAGATATTGCACGCGAGACAATGGTATCACTGTTTCCTCAGGCCTCAGGCCTCAACTGACAAACAGCCTTCAGTGTAATAAAGTTTTAGAGTCCTGTAGTTTTGGGGATTTGTGAGAGGTTTTTGTAAGATTTTCGTCATTTTTCTATAATTTGTTTCTTACTCTTGCGGTCTTTTCTGCGGAATATAAAAAACATACAACAATAAATCCAGCGTTGATTGCTGCAACTTTAGGCTGCATTCTAAAAACGCTTTTATTAGACAAAGTTACACAAAGAGCCATAACTTTATTTGTTCGCGTTCACGATCACGTGCATGTCCTTGAACTGGGAAAACAGCGTGCTCTAAATTCGGGGCGCCATGACACAAAAACTTCGGACCAAAACGGAAATCCCGAAATTTGCTATGCCTATTCGTTTATTTTCAGCTAACCTTCTTTTTCCAGTTTTCACTCTGTCCAGCTTATATTGTGTAAACGTTCGCCGGCGTGGTTAGCATTTTAGCTCAGTATACTTTCCCAATTCTGTAATTATTGAAAATTAAAAAACCTGTAATTAAGCTCAGCAGAAATCTAGCAGTGTTCTTGAAACTAGCCGAAGTTGTTCTTGTAGGCTCCGGTGCTCATATCGTATTAGTGGTGGTGGGCCTATCGATGAGATCTTTTCAGCAGAGGAAATAGAAACGAAATTGCGGAAGAGCGTGTATATCGTGCGCGGCTATTGTGCGCTGCTGCTGCTGCTGCGGCGGCGGCGGGAAGATGGCGAGGGTCACGTGACCAGAAAGAAGATGACGTAAAGAGCTGCTGTCAATCAGCGACTAACGCTGGCCAATCACAGCGCGGCGTGCAGGTGCGCGTTGCAGCAGCAGCGTGGTGCGCTCGCGTCAAGTTGTCGACCGACCAACTACAGCGTCGAGTGTCCGTCCGTTCGTCCGTCCGTCCGTCTGTCTGTCTGTGCATTATAAAGACGTCGCGCCACGGGAGGTCGCGAGTCGTGATTGTCTCCCAGTAAGACGACAGCGATTGACGATTGAGAAGCCATGTTCTTGATGCGCTACTACTGAGTACTGACACGTTCTCCACTGGCAACTACAGTGTATACGCTACTTGACGTCGACAATTCGACATCGTCGACAGCGATCATCTCAGCGTGTCATAGTAACTGTTCGCTGCTTCTGCAACACTGCTACAGCGTACGTATATCGTCGCAACTTTTTTTTTAAACTCTCGGTCGATGCAACGCGTATATTCTTGTTTCCGTTAAGAAAGTTATGGTTTAACCAGTGGCGTAGCAAGCCCCTTGACCGCCCGGCAATAGCCTCCTCATCAGCCTAATGTAAGGCTGACAGACCGCCAGAAAATTTAGTATGCGGATAGGCCTATCTGTCCAGTTACCGAGCGTCTCAGCGGTTGGGTCATTACACGTTACATATAATTAACACAAACCGTACTATTACGTAAAATATACGCGTCATTTTTTCGGTTTTTGATGGCGAACTTGACCTTAGACAATTTAACTCTACTGGCGTTACGAAACGTTCGAAATGCAGTAGCCGTCCGCGATGCACGGTGATTCGTTCAGATCGTCGATCCGAGAATCTTGGACAAAAAATGCTACACCTTCAGATTGGCGATCAGAAAAGTGTGTAAAAATGGATACATTCAGATTAGCAATCTGAGCACTTCAGGGAGTAACTGAAATCCCGGGAACGAAAGTTCCATACGTGGAACTTTCATTGGAACTTCCGTTCTCTGGAACTTTTGTTCCCTAACATTGATTATTAGGTCTATGCTGTACACATTTTTGACGTGCTTACCTCTGCAGCTATGCTGTAGGCGTCTATGGTACCATTGTCGTTCGTCCGTCTGTTTGTCCGTATAGGATGTATTGTGGATAAGCGTTGGGTCATAGGGGAAAACTTTTTGCACGGATAATTATCTCTGTGTCGAGGCTATCTGCGTACAAAATTTCGGGGATGCAGAGCAAGAGAAACATTTTTAAATTTGTCGTTAAATGGACGGGTGTAGGAAAAACGTGCGTTTTTAACGAAAAGTACTAATCATATCTCGCCCGTTCGGATGAGATGAAAATTATTGACCTTAGATGACCTTGAAGGTCAGTACTGCAACAGAAACTGTGTATACAGGCCGTAGCGCGTCTTCCCTAGCAACAGCTAGTTTTACTTGTTATTTTGTCGAAAAAATAGTTATACTCATCTAGCGAAAGACACAAAATTGGAGCTTTTTCGCTGAATTATAAGTCCTATGTAAGGGGTTCAATATTATTATGAATGTCAGAAAACGAAAGTTCCGGGGAACGAAAGTTCTCGGAAACGAAAGTTTCATGAATCCTCCAGAGATAGTCTGCCGCTCTAACGGCAGTGCAGGCATGTTGCCGTGACGGCATGTGTCTGCGGCGGTACGGGTACCACCGCCGCAGACACATGCCGTCACGGCAGCTGGCTAACTGACGACCTCAATCTCTACAGGATATCACGGGTTACGTGTAGTCAACCAAGTCTGCAGACTCAGACCAGTTGACTCCAGTACATAACCAATGTTACACCCTTAATATGGGTGTGCATCTATTATCACACAATTCTGTCAAATATGTCTAACCCTAAACCTAAACCCAACTATAATCCTAAACTCTAACCATAGCCCCAATTCTAATAAATAATTATAATGAATCCTACTGCATTGGACAAAATTGATACCTTCAAAATCAGCGATCTGAAAATTGTGTAAAAATTGATAGGTTCAGATCGCCGATCTGATCGTATAATTGTCGGTTCGGCACGCGATCAGTTTGCACGTCAAAATTTCAGAAAACATCGAACTTGTACATCCAACTTTATTCACCATGTAATGTAGTACAAACAAAGAAGGAGTTCATTTTCAGTAACGAAAAACAAAAATCTGCACGAAATTGAAGGGCGCATTGCAAACCATGATTTTCGGCTGAAAAATCTACAAGTGCTCGTCGGGGTTCTGTCATTCGATAGATGACTCACAGCTCCACCACTTTATTTGTTAGTTGTTTTAATCAATTGCAGGTAATGTTAATTTTATTTGCCAAATTTGTTGTTGATCTGGTCAATGCTTCTACACTTCCAGGCCGAAACAAAGATTTTCATTTACATCGTTTCTTGTGCACATAAAGTTATACGTAGCAGGGGGTAAGGGGCAACAATTATCCACCGTAAATTTTTGGCTGTCTGAAAATTGTCGAGATATTTTCTTGTTGGAAAATATTTGCCCAAAATGCAAAATTTGGAACTAAAGCCCTAATTTGCATAAATTTAATGGCAAAATGGAAATTTTGAGCCCCCATGATTTCCTGTGGAAATTTTACAATTGGAAGTGTGTAGGAAATTTGCAACTTTTTGCCCGCTCACTTTTGATCAAATAACTTTAACAATCCTGGCTTAACCTCAACAAATTTTGGTAAAAGAATCGTCATATGGTAGACACTTAATAGCACTTGTGGTTTTAAAAAAATAATATTCAGCACTTGGAAACCGTAATTTACTTTTTTACATGACATAACGACATTGCTGCTGCTTGTTGTAGATTGGACGCATTCACACGAGTTTGTGAACTGTCGAAACCGAACGACGGCAGCCATCAGCCGAGGATGGAGATGATGACGAACGGATATTTGTCGAATGCTGGCGCGGCTGCAGCAGCAGCGGCGGCAGCGGCAGCAAGCATGCCGGTGTTCCGCGCTACATCAACACCTCTGACACACCAGCACGGTCCACCGGCCGGGTCACCACTCATCGACCGCGACTACACGCGTCATCACCTGCTACTGCGTCAACATCAGCAGCCACATCAGCCTCCGCAGCAACGTCTCGGCGCAGTCTTTCACCTGTCGTCAGCCTCTCCGTGTAATACCGCAGACGGCTACTTCAGCACTGAGAGCAGTGGACAGACGAGTGAACGACCAGCCGCTGCCAGCGCGGCTCTACTGCCAGACGTACGGTTTGCCGTCTACCCGGACATGTATCCACCTCCACCGCCACCGCCGCCGCCGCCGCGAGACACTTACCCGCCCGGCGTGGATCCGTTCTCACTGAGCTACTGCGGTCCGATGGGGTCGACCACGGTCTCACAGCGCTACCCGCCAGTGGGTGCGGTGCGTCACCCGTCGAGCACCGGCAGCTGTGCCGGTCTACTGCGCTACTTGCGACCAGCGGCCAGTATCAAGCAGGAGCTGGTCTGTCGCTGGCTGGACAACGGAGCCTGCTGCAGCCGCACGTTCGACTCCATGCACGACCTTGTCGCTCACATCGGTCTGGAACACGTCGGAGCGCCCGACCAGAGCGTCTACGTCTGTCTGTGGGTCGACTGCTGTCGACGCCTGCGACCGTTCAAGGCCAAGTACAAGCTGATCAATCACATCCGGGTTCACACAGGCGAGAAACCGTTCCCGTGTCTGTTCCCTGGCTGCGGCAAAGTGTTCGCACGCAGCGAGAATCTCAAGATCCACAAACGCACGCACACAGGTCAGTGCACGTTTTGAGCAATTTTCTCTCGTTCTGTTGTCTATATTCACGTCAACTTGGCAGTAATCAGTTCACCATCTTGCAGTGTTTGTCATCGCAGGATCTTCGTGCGTTGTTCTGACGCTGGTGCAGGGCGCAATAATTTTGTTAATTGCCTAAATATTTCTTATTTAACGCAACAACTTTCAACATTTTCGGACTAACTCACATAAATAATCTTTAAAATTATTGCAAGAAATACTAACACGCTGGATGTCATTTTCGTCATCGAACCGACGGCATCAAAACAGTGAAAACATGATTTCGTGACTTCAAATAATACGTTCTTACTCTGTAGATCTTGGCCTATATGGTGTTTGACGGATACAAAACGTTCATTCATTTCTAAAGTTATTACACCCTATTGTTTGTTTATAATGTCTACACATTTCTTATATTATTGTGATGTTTTCCCCTTTAATCCAATAAGTGTACTTTCTGACTCCATTGGAATATGTGGTTGGTTTGCAAATGGGCGATAACTTTTCACCTGATTTATGATACGAAATACAGTCAGTACATGTACATTAATGCTGAACATTTTTCGTATTTTTGTAGTTAGCACAATATTTCATTATTAGGCTGATAGAACTGCAAAACTGCGAGACCAAGTTCGATTATTTCTGGATTTTGAATAACGGTAAATCCAAATAACTCCGGAAATCCGGAAACTGTTTCAGTTTGCATGAAAAGTAGTGTTAGAGTAGAGAATGGAGAAAGTCAGCATGCAGTCAGTCAGCAACTTAAACGCTTGACGCCCGGCCGGACGACATGCTACGTATAATCTCAGTGATGAGTGTAGATAATCCTCAGTAAAGATTGGAGCCGGAACTGGCGTAATTCGACGCAGTCTCTGATGATGTGAAGAAGATGAATAAACTTGAGTTGATGCTGCTACAGCTGATTGAAGACGTTCTGACCGATTGATGCAAGCGATGTGATGTCATGTGCGGTCATCAAAGAGTGCGATGACATTTTCGCAATGTTTACTGCTTGGTGCTCTGATCTCAACGAGTCATACATGACGTCATGTAACGGCCACTTCTTGGTCCTTGCAGCGTCACGTGCACTAAACGATAGACGCAGTTACGCTCGCGCTTTCAAAACTTGTCAACAATCTATGCATCATTGCTAAACGATTATCATCATCATTGTCATCATCGTCGTCATCATCATCCCGGCAGGCCTATAATCATATAACACGGAATATCGAAAATCTTGTGCGTACTTCAATTTCACTAAGAAAACCGTGTCGCCGATGTTCTAATGCAAGGATCATTCCGTAAGTTACATAACGGCATAGTAGTGTACCGATTAGGGCGTTGGACTCATGATCGCGAGGTCGTTGGTTCGACTCCCGGTCAGGTCGCAATCAAATGGTTACTACTTAGATGGGTGACTGTCTGCGGACAGGTAAACCATCTCACCAACACCAACACTAAGGTCAACTCAGCCTTTCATCCCTTCGGGGTAGATAAAACGAGTACCAGCCTGTCTGGCTGGGATTGAGGCGGGAGGCGTTTACCTGTGTTGATTGGCAGCTAACATTGCGTGATTCCATTTGGCAGTTGGCGCTCCGTAGTTTCGAGATGGGTTTTTATTTCTATGAAGAGCTATACTCTTTCGAAAAAAATTATGTATGACAACATAAGAATCCGCAATAACGTACGGTGTAATAAAACTTCCAGCTAGTATTATTAAATTTTTTACACAACGTATATTCCGAATTTTCGTATTTTGGGACTTCTTTCTAAGTAGCTCTAAATAAATTTGATAACATTTTATTGGCCTATTTAGCCAACTGCGAAATGTGTATGATGATGACGACGACGGTTATGACATGGCGTGCATAGGTGAAAAGCCGTTTCGTTGCGAGTACATGGGCTGTGATCGACGCTTCGCCAACAGCTCCGACCGCAAGAAGCATTCGCACGTGCACACGGCTGACAAGCCGTACAACTGTCGCTACGCCGGCTGCGACAAGTCCTACACTCACCCGTCGTCGCTACGTAAACACATGAAGACGCACGGTAAGCTGGTTCCCAGCAGCATGCTGCCGGCGCCATCATCACCGGTAAACTCGTCGCCGGACGCTCGACAGACGTCCGTGGGGTGTGTCGACAGCAAGTCGTTGTTCGAGACTTCGAAGGACTCAGTAGCCGGTGACAGACTCAAGCCGCTGGACCGCAACGGTCCGCCAAACTCTCCGAGCGATGACCACGCAGCACGTCGAGCTAAGCTTGAAAACAACATCTCGACACCGCGTTCCATGCTACACGAACCGCCATCGGTGTCTCGCATTTTCTCGCGCAACGGCGAGATCAGAACGACCCCGGCGTTCAGTGATCCTCACGTTCTGACGTCACCCATTCCCGGTTGCTTTCAGCCGCCGCCGCCGCCGCCGTCGTTGGGAACCGGTTCCGGTTTCAGTGGCGGGCGCAGTCACGAATTAATGCAGCTGACGCCGACTGACTACCAGGTTGCTGGTCCGACCAACCTCAGCGAGTGGTACACCATCAGCTGTCCGCCTACATCCGGACTGAGACGCGTCGTCACCGCACAGTACTAGAGCGTCACATCCAACCATCGCCGAGCTCATGACTGCGAACTTTGTTCGATTTCGCGTATAGCCAATCTGTTCTATCGACTCCATTCTCTTTACGCAGTGATTTAGACTTATTTGCACACATATTTTTACGTAAAACAACACCATCGGTAATGAACTGATAATAGCCCTGTTGTTGCGAATCATGCATGTTCGTACAAAATTTGCATCACGAAATGTGTTATTTTACCTCTAATGCTTTTTTGTCGGGCTTTCTTTCTTGACCTTCGTTTTTTCGGCACCTTAATTGGATTTAGGGAAAGGTATGACACAGAACAAAGGCGGAGGCGGGTTAATGGATAGGATGCTATAGGCGAGATAAATATAAATGCACAAAACACCAGTTTATTCACTTGTTAACAGCAATATTAAAGAACTCGCACATCGAAAACAGCAAAAATCACAAAAAGTGATATTGCCCGTATCACACTGACTGTGTCAATGTGCTGCTGAATAATATCACTTTTTGTGATTTTTGCTGTTTTCGATGTGCGAGTTCTTTAATATTGCTGTTAACAAGTGTATAAACTGATGTTTTGTGCATTTATATTTGCGGTTTTATTACTAAAACTGTTTTCCTACTGGTGATCAGTTAGAAAGATATTGCGCCTCAGATATTTTTTTACAGTAGCCAAGCCGTTTATAACTGTTACTTACTACCTAATGGCGTGACTGAACAAAGCACGTCACCACTGACCTGCATTGCTGACAATACTGAACAAAATTCGTTTTATATCCACAAATAGCGGTACAAATAAATGAACTAATATTGCACGCATCGCCCGCAGGCCCGAAAAACGCTCCAATAATGCTAATTTAACTAATCGTATTATTGCAGTTATTAGACCGTTGCGTAAAATGGCCGACCGCAAACGTCTATAGCCTAAAGTCAAGTCAAACTAAAGTCTGAGCCCATTTCGGAGACTTTAGTTAACCGAGTTTTAGCCAATTTTTGGCAAAAATTCTACAAATTTTGTTACCATGGCAACTAGAGTCAACCATGGTAGACTTACTAAAGTTATTTATTTGCTCCACCCTCAAAACCTTTTGTTAGATGCAAGAATCTCGGAGATATCGTACATATGTCGGGGTATAGCCCATTTTGTCCCAAATGTCGTTCCCATTGCAACGAGAGTCAGTCGGGGTAAAATTCGATTGGCAGCATTCAATGGCCCATCCCCGAAAATCCCACTATAGACGCAAAAATCTCGCAGATATCTTTTACACAGACAGAGTTATAGTCAATTTTGTCCCAAATTTCGTTGCCATGGCAACGGGGGTCGGTCGTGGAAAAATGCGATTGGCACAATAATAATTCAGCCGTGAGCTGAAAGACAACTTTTTAATCGATGGAAGCAAAATAACGCCGCCAATTTTTGTTTTCAGCCGATTTACGTCAGGTCCGAGCATTTGGATTTTTTTACAACGGGCGCGCTGCGATTGTGATTTTGTTCACTCACGTATTGTTCTAGGCCTAACTGTAATATTTAACCAATACCGTGTACAGCGTTTTGCCAGCATATTGACGTAGACTCAATTTTCGCTTTGATTAATGGTGATTCTGATTTCGTTTCGTGTTTAGATTAATTTTGTATGATATCTTGCATTATAGACGTTGTTGTCAAATACAGCAATCATTACAGTGAATAAAACCTTGTATAATTTTTATGTTAGTTTTGTAGATAAACCTGCTGGATTAGTAATTATTTGACAGCATGTACAAAATACGCTTTAAGAAGCATTTGCATATGTAATTTATAGGCCTACACACCGTCAATTCAGGGCACAAAAGTACCACACCAAATAACAGCGTAAGCTAATTTAACAATTATTTTACAAAAAGTACAGAAACAGTATTATGCGCCCGTTTTCGTGGAGCAGAATGGTTACAGATCATGCTTATTACCTCCGTCAAGGAGGTAATGTTTTTCCCGGTTTTTGTTTGTCTGTCTGTGTGTCAGCAAGATAACAGTACTCAAATAGTTATGGACGGATCTTACTAAAATTTTCAGGGTGTGTCGGGCATGGCACAAACTACCAGTGATTTAATTTTGGGGGTGATCCGGCAGGAATCCTGGATTCTGAATCACTTTGAAATTTTCGTTACCACTGCGTTAAAGGGGGCATAAGGGAACCGCTGGCAAAGTGAATATGGTGACGCCACCTGGCGAATAACATTGCCTTGGCGGAGGTACCTGCGGGCTATGACTG
>Ga0209367_1000413_pt1 | contig 41241 bp, 24 predicted proteins | sample WorMetLIZISLAND2_FD_187412 | JGI IMG/M metagenome (GOLD analysis project Ga0209367, IMG submission 187412) | Marine gutless worms symbiont microbial communities from Max Planck institute for Marine Microbiology, Germany - Olavius geniculatus... ...
ACTTCCCAGTTTTCAGCTTTCAGCTTGAAATTTCACTCGCAAGTCAAGGTCATTGATGTCAAAATCTCAAGAAAATGACATGTATCTTACATACGGTGCATGTTTTCATGTAGCAGGTGGATTGCACGCTGAAGAAGAAGATTTCACATAGGCAGTAGGCAGCGAAGCTGAACTAGGCTTGTTGCGTGGGAGCTCATCCCCATGACGGCACTTTGAGCTGGCGAGGGCGGAGCCCAATTAAGCCAGCATACAGCCCAAGTCGGCCGGATTAACCAGCTGGATTGGTATACTTGCAGTCCTGACCACAGGGCCTACTGTTGCGCAGAACTCGCCGTTTCTTCCCTAGCGATGGCCTTGACCACCGCCAGTACTCATTTTACCATCCCACAGAGGGTAGAAGGCTGAGTCGACCTAGTTAGCTGGCTCCGTACTGTAGACAGTCACCCATTTAAGTACTAACCGGGCTCGGCGTAGAGTAACTTTGTTTCATCTGAAACGTGTTACCAACTATGCCATGCCACCAACTGATTGCACGCTGGCAGCCAGCCAAGTCATCTGTGCAGCTGGCAACTTTGTCCACGATACAGTGGGTACAATGCATCTCCACTTGTATAGTTCTCTTGGTACAGTTCAACCCCTGGCTGTCATTCATGCATGGCTGAACTGTTTTGTTGACAGGTGGTGTGCATCGTGGTTCCCAGTGAGGGTGACGTCGCTGCGTTTAAAGACTATTTCCCTGATGAGGCAGCAGCTGTTCCTGCAGCTTCAGCTGCTGCTGCTGCTGCTGTGGCTCTGCCCGCTGCTGCTGCTGCACCATCGGCCACAGCTGCCAGTTACCCCGAACACTCTGTTGGTAGGCATTTAAGACAATATTTTAAATATGCCAAAATATGCATAAAATATGCAGAATTTGTCAAAATACGTACCAAAATGCACAACACGTGTGCAGTATTGTGAGCATATTTATGCTACACTGCGTGTACCTTTGTGCCACCCTGTGCAGGAACTAATTAACCGACCTCGATGTTTATGAAATGTACATAATTATTCATAAATCATGGTTGTGTGTGTAAAAAATGTGCAGAGATATGCAGATATTTGCATGTTTCTGTATGTGTGAGCTTGGAAATGCCATTACCTAGATAGTAGCTTAAGCAATATGTGGATTTTGCACATTGTGCAATAGGTGCTGCAGTGTGTTGTTTGCATATAACTGTAGCTATTTAATGAGCTGTGGTACTGTAATAAGATTGCAGTTTTAATGCTGCTCAGTTTTTATCCCATTGCTGTAAATTTGCATGCTTAAGGAACATAATATTGTGCCATATGGGAAAACCTAGTTTAGTTTATGCCCTACAGTCATTAACAATATAACAGTACTGGTAGAGGATATCTTGAAAGATTTCTGAACTTGTTTCATGTGACATATACCTACATTTTCAAACAGGAACCCACCACTGAGCTCAGTAAGATACGTAATAAAATGTATGTCTGCTGTAATGACAATTGTGCAGCAGTGACAATTGTATTTTGCATGAGTGAGTGATTAGGGTTTAACGTCCCACCCGACACAGTATAGGTCATTTGGGGGACGACCTTTCAGGGCAAACTTGCACATACACATAATAATGGAACAGAAAGTTTAACCTTTACATTAATGAAACACAAAGTTTAACCTTTTCAGTCAAACACTAAACACAAGAATGACCTAAACCTAGAATTGTAAGAACTTTCCATTCAAATGTGCATATGTGAAAGCAATGGCAGAGTTCTAGTAATTTTCCCTGTTATCCTCCAGACAGTCATTAATGGTGTTTTTCAAGACAGTGTTGTGTGGCATATAGCACAGACGCATACTGGACGAGCTAGTTGTTGTGTGATCTTTTACAGTCAAGCTGCCCAGTCTATCGCCGACAATGGAGAAGGGTGCCATTCAGAACTGGTTGAAAGCCGAGGGCGACGAGGTGTCCGAAGGTGACGTCTTGGCACAAATTGAGACCGACAAAGCAACGATGGATTTTGAGACTCCGGAGGAAGGTTTTCTCGCTCGCATTCTGCAGCCGACTGGCACCAAAGATGTTCCTATTGGAGCGGTCAGTATAGCCTAATATCAGATTGGAGCAGGTTGAACCCAGCTCACCGTTAAGTGGGACAAATTCCTTCTCTTCGGGGCATCTGCCCCCCCCATATAGGCAGCGCCTGACGGGCTTGTTACTTCAACAACAACAACAACAAGGTTGAAGCAGTAGCTAATAAGCAAAGCTATGTAAAATGAATTAATCAAAACGAGAAAGCAGTCAGAGCCCGCACACCTCCGCCAAGGCCATGTTGTTCGCTAGGTGGCAGCACCATCTTCGGTTCCGCAACGGTTTGCCTTATGCCCCATTGAAAGCAATGGTATCGAAAATTTCAAAGTGATCCAGAATCCAGGATTCCTTCCGGATCACCCCTATAATTGAATCACTGGTAGTTTTTGCCATTCCCAACATAGCCTACCCTCAAAATTTTCCGAAAAATCTGTCCATAACTTTTTGAGTTATCTTGCTAACACAGAGACAGACAGACAAACAAAGTCTGGCAAAAACTTAATCTCCTTGGCGGAGGTAATTATCATCTGTCATTTACTGATCTGTTGAATGTTGACCTTTAGACAACTGCTGTTGCCTTCTTTGGAACAAATTCAGTTTGACACAATGTGATCTAAGAGCCTATGGAGTAGGGGTTTGCAGTCCGAGACCATGTCGTCTCTCTCAACCGTGTCATAGTATGAGTTCATGCCAACGTGATTGACAGAGAAAGCATCAGGTTGGATTGGTGGATCAAGCAAGCACTGCACGTCAGAAAATAACAAGAGAAGTCGATGAACTAAGATGATTGGCTCTTTCGACTTTCTCATATCTATGATATGTTTTTTGTTGTGGTGACATCTAGTACCAAATGGACAGCATTCCGAAGAAAGCAACAGAAGTTGCTGAGATTTTATCAAAACACATTTAGTAAATGATGGTTATTATGTGTTAAATTTATGCCACAAAATTATCATAATTAATGAGCAGTATTGCAGAATTCCTGCAGAATTGTCAAAAGATTATTTTGAGAGAATCATGCATTAACCTAGAGTAATTCTGGAAAAAAGTGGCCTGTTAAACAAAAATTAATCTTATCACCTGAAGAAAAATGTCTAGCAGTCATTTCATTTGAACTGCTGAAAGTTATTGTCAGTTTGGCTCACATGAACTGGAACACTGCGTGAGTTCATGTTTCATCGAGAAGTAGGATTATCGCTTCGGTCGACACTTTCTTTTAGTATAAATACTAAGATAATCGAAACATGAACTGAAGTTAGAATTCAGTGTTATCTTTCTTCTAAGAACCAAGATTTTCGATTATTTACCAGATAAGAAGAAAGATAACTGGAAATGGCAGCTAACACCAAAGTTAATCCGAGCATTACCGATTAACACCAGAGAGCTCCAATGGAAAAGAATAGGCGTAATTTCTTAATCCCTAGCGATTAGAAACTTTCTAATCAGAATCGGATTCGGTTCTTAGTGGATGGCAGATTAAGCGGATGTCGATTAGAAAAAGATAGTCCTACTTCTCGACGAAACATGAACTCATGCACTGTTCGACAGTTTTAAGCCAGCAGTTGCAAAACATCTGCTTTAGGTTCATCTTACAACACATTGGCACGAATACTTAACGGTCTGTTGTGACGATGTGCTGCTAGGCGCTGTGTATCATAGTCAAGTCAAAAGATGACATCAAAGCGTTTGAGAACTACCAGGTGTCTGATGCAGCAGCAGCTGCACCTGCAGCGGCCCCAGCTGTTGCAGCTGCAGCCCCAGCTCCCGCAGCTGCTGCGGCTGCAGCTGCTGCACCACCAGCAGCAACAGCAACTGCTCCAGCAGTAGCAGCTGCCGGCCGCGTGGTTGCTAGTCCGTTTGCCAAGAAGATGGCTGCAGAGAAAGGGATTGATCTCAGGGTTAGGTGTCATTTATTTTTTTGTTACTTTGTGTGTTTTCATGTAATTATGAGTTTCTGGCTGTTGACAGCAATTGCGTGAAGATGCACAGAGCTTATGTGTATTTTGTCAGTGCAGATGTGTACAGCCAGCACTCTGTTTCCTAATGGTGTACAGTTTTTGTAAATATTTGCAGGGGTTCTATAGTAGAAAGGACTTCCAGCATTGTGGGTGCTTGGATCGTGTTGAGACATGCTCTGTATTCGATTGCCAATTAGTTCTTGCTGAAAGGTGCTAAAGATAAGGAAGGTTTGCTCATTGTCACTACCAGTAAACTTTTAAGAGCGTCAGCAATTGTCAAACTGTCCATCGTGAATCAGAAGGCCTTTGTCCCTGGGGTCCTTGAAGTGAATAATTTAGTTCAAGCTTAGATTTGAATGTGCCTGAAGTACCTATATGTTTGATAGCTTGGTCTTTGTGGTGTGTACAGATGGTGAAGGGTACTGGTGCGGACGATCGTGTAACTAGCAAGGATGTGGAGATGTTTGCTGCTGCTGGTCCACCGGCAGCTGCTGTAGCAGCTGCAGCAGCTCCGGCAGCTGCGCCGATGGCTGCCGCCCCTCCACCAGGAATGCCGGCTGCAGCATATGAAGACATACCTCTCACTAATGTTCGCCAGGTTAGTGACAGACTTAGAGACTCCTTTTTTTGCTCCATGAGATCAATGCTCGTTGGTGTTCACAATATATTTCACGGGATGAGTCCATTTCGTCCTGTTCGTCATCCGTTCATATAAGGTGCCAATATCCTCGCACCAGTCCACTAGGTCGTCCATCCATTTTTTTACTCGCAAAAGCAACAACTGCTTTAGCGCGTTTTAGCCATCGCAATTCTGTCCATCCGTCTGTCTGTCAGTCACATGGGTGGATCAGTCAACAAGTAATTTGAGCAAAGCTCACATGACGCACGATAGCAGTCCTGCCACTTTGGCAATCAGTGTAGGCCTACAGCAATAAGATATTAATGCATCTCGAAAGAGTACTTACCTCCATACAGAAGACTCCTTGAATTTAAGAAATCGAAACTTAGATTCTTAAAAATGTACGTTTTATGCTAAAAATGCCATACACAGGTTGTCCAGGTCTATCTCCAGCCATTTCGCCGCAATATTTGTTATTAAAATGTGTGTCGCAACCAGAAATCGCAAAAAATTCACCAAAATCCCTATTTTTGGGGTTCAAGGTCATTGGTGTTGACACCAATAAAAAGCTTGTCACTATTGCTTGTTACGATAAGCAGCATGTCTGTGCCTATCTGCAACCGTTTTTACGCTACACAACATAATTGCGGTAAAATAACCACTTTTTAGGAGTGATGGTAGCCGTCTTTGACGCTCGCCTGCGCCAGCCTTTTTGAACTTTGGGGTCGGGACTTAGACAGCTAAAATCTTTGCTTAATGCAGAAAATTTCATATGCAAGTTGTCTTGGTCTGTCTCCAGCCATTTTGTCGCAATTCAGTGTTGAAATGTGCACTGCAGCTAAAAATTGCAAAAAACTGTCATCAGTGCTTGTTATGATAAGCAGCATGTCTGTACCTATCTGCAACCATTTTTACACTATACGATCCAATAATGGCAAAATAACGTATTTTAGGGGGTACCCCTCTTTGACGTCTTCGTTCGAGGGGAACCTCTGCACCCAGGGGCACAAAATTTTGTCACAAAGAACTAGATATCTTGGGGCAATGGGGAAGCCCATAGTGAAGATTTTGTGATTCTAGCTTGCACCGTTTTGATACAGATCATGAGTATGACGGACAGACAGATGCCTAGGTGATGGCTAAGATGCGCGAAGCATTCTGCTATCACACGTAAAAATGGTGCAAGCTAGAATCATCTTATCTTGTTCGTTGACTGCCTGGAAGACTTTAGCTTGTGCAGCCGTAAAGCTTTTCCATAAATTCGAACGGGGTTACCCTGAATGAGGGTGCTAAATGAGAGAGGGGTAGGAAAAATTTGCGATTTTTAGCCAATAAGTCGCTGTATCTCAATAACGGTCCAAAATAGGGCCTAGGTTACTATAATCACTAATAGGAAGTCGTACACTGGCTCTCGATTGCCACCGAGAGCAATGAACTTGGATTATCTTGAACATTAAAATAGTTGTTTTTATGGATTTTTTTGGCGATTTTAGGCTGCGAGACACATTTCAAGAGCGAATTGCACCGAATTCACTACAGATAGACCAAAACAAGCTGCATATGAAATTTTCAGCATTGAGCGTAGATTTCAACGGTCCAGGTCTCGTTCTTTAAGTTGAAGGAAACCTACACACGTGGGCATCAAAGAGTGGTACCCCCGTAAAAGTCATTATTTGATCGTTGTTGGCCAGTCTATCGTGAAAATTGTTGCAGATAGGCATGGATATGCTGCCTGTCACAACAAGCACTAGTGACGAGCTTTTTAGTCGTATCAACATCGATGACTTTTGAAAACCCTGAACTCCAAAAATAAGGGGTTTCATTGGTTTTTTTTTGCAATTTTTGGCTGCACTGTGCACTTTGAGTGAATTGCGGTGAAATAGCTGGAGATAGACTAAGGCAATTTGCGAACAGGAACTGCTATAGGCTTTCGCGTGTCTTGTGAGCATTAGCTCAAATTTCTTGTTTTACGACTTGGTCTTCTGTTTTTGCCATCCATTATGTCGAAAGCAACTTGCTTAATCAGCCTGTCATCTTGCATTTGCCATATGTGATAGAAGAAGTTTAGTTTTTTCTGTATTGTTCTCTGCACGATAATGATGCTTATGCGCATTTTTTTCACGATAATCTTTATACTTAATTCTCAGTTGCCACCTTATGTTTAATATCCCGCTTAAACATTTCATTTCAAGTGACAGACAGATCTCTGATTACTGTTAGTAGTAGTTGTTGTAGTTGTAGGAGTACTGGCCAACAGATGGATCGCCAGGCTGTGGTGGCTTGAATGGCCAGTTAAGCATGCAAGCTGACCATCGCTGTTGATATTTGTTCAAAAAATTGCATTACTCGAATACAGTTATTGTCCAGTTGCCTATCTGTACTACCGGTATTTACAAGGTCACACCCAGAGACTATCTTCGTGCAGTGCTGAAAACAGTTGAAAGTTATTTTGTGCTGTCTACATGCAATGTGCAGTCATGTAACTGTGGTAGGTAATAGCGAGACGACTGCTGCAGTCCAAGCAGACTATACCGCACTACTATCTCTGTGTCGATGTCGAAATGGATGCTATTCTTCAGTTAGTATTTTCTACAATTTGTCTCAGAATTTCTACATTCATTGTTTTATTAAATTTTTCTTTATTGTTAGTGCACATTATTTTCTCACTTTTAATAGTGGTGTACAGTGTCCTTAGTAAATGGTAGTTTACTATTGGAGAACCGCTCTAAACGTACCCTGTGCCACGGCTAGTTAGCGGTACTACAGCTTAATAAAATGAAAATCTCAGGGGTTGGGTTGCTGAGCGCGAAGCTCCTTGGTGTGGTGCGTGATATAGGCCTATTAATAATATCGGTAATATACATCAACGACAATATCATTTAATACCAGAGGTACCTGTATACCGAGATACCGTTCAAGGGCGAGGACACCGAAACAATGTCTACTAGAACTCTCTCTAAACTAAGAACTAAAAAAGAACATCTGGCAGGAGTGCGAAGAGCACTTAAACAAAAACCGGCGAGAACGCAAAAAGAAGAGAAGAAAAGCAGAAGAGCGACTCACACGTGCACATTGCTTATATATTACGGGCCGGCGCGGTCCCACACGGACCGCGGTTAGCCCGCGATGCTGTCTGAAAAAAGACCGCAGACAGGCGACAAAACATAGGCCAATCCGCGCGCGTGGCGGATTCCAGGAATATGGGCGTGGGCCGGCCTACATATGAAACTAAAACTAATAAATTATGCAAAACTGAAATAATAATTAAATTTAGAAAAATTACAATTAACTATAAAAAGAAATTCCTAAAAATATTTAAACCTACTCCTAACATTACACTATTTTTTCTTTTGTTTTCCAGTAGTGGTGATGCACATTGTGGTATTCCTTTAGTTCTACATTAATGGTGTTTTTAAATTTTCTATTACAAGGCTGTACTCTTGGTTCTCTACTGTGTTGTTGCACTGTGTTGTCTTAGTGTTATAAATCATGTATTTATAGTGAGCGTCTGCTATGTTGCAGGGTACGAGCAGAGCTCAATGAACTGTTAAAGAAGGACAACGTCAAGCTATCTGTCAATGACTTTCTTGTCAAAGCTTGTGCACTGGCTTGCCGTAAAATACCGCAGGCAAACTCGTCGTGGCAGGACACTTACATTAGACAGTCAGTTGCTTTGTTTTCTGTTCTTTCTTTTATTTATTGTTATCTCATACAGGTGGCAGCTCAATACAAGACAACATGAAATCATTCATATATTGGTGATTGAAAAGATGAAAGACACTGTCTCGAAAAAAACGTCATACTTGTTATTGTCCATATGTTTGCCGATTATTAACTGGTTTTCAAAATTCTTTCACTTGCACACTCTATACATTTGGCAATAAAGTATTTATTAAGTATCCCATCACATTTTAACTGTGTTACTACACTACCTTGTGAAACACAATTTGTCAAAAATCACTAAGATCGCGTTAATACATGTGGACAAATTATATTTTGAAACAATTTTCTATTAATTTTTATATTAAAATTAAAGAATGTATAATTTTAGACACATTTCTTGTGTTTGTAAACAAAAAGGAGACCACATCATTGTAAATAATAATTTTTAATGCAGTGACAATACACTTGTGATGTAATCCACCACTTAGCAATGAAGACAAGGCTCTGGTTAAATATAGAGCTGTTGAAGCGTTAATTTTTAAAATGCATTAATGCACTGCGTTAATTTTTTTAGTGCATTAATTAACGTGTTATTAGCGTACCCAGGCTCGTCGAGAGGGAGAGTAGGGGGTAAGTTGGGAGGCCCGCCTGTAGAACACGGAAAGTTAAAAACACATTTTAAACGTATAATCAACTATAACTACCATCATAGCTAGCATATAAATCTATAGCCTGTCGTCAAAATAATTATTTATTTACAGTAGCGATAGAGTGGCAACTACAGTTTAGTTACTTGAATTCATTCGATTGTCAAATAACTGCAGTTTAACGGAATGTTGAAACTTTTGCTTCACGGAATTTAGTAAATTAACACAAATTTACGTATGTGAGTTAATTATTTTAACTCGCATTAGATTATTAACGCATTAATGCGATAATTTGACACCTCTAGTTAAAAATTTATACCAGTTCAAAAAATACAATTCATGGAGAATTCTGTCAAAATTTTCAAAGAGAAACTGCAAGACGGACTACTTCATTACTAAAAGATTCGGGAAATGATAAGCAGTTCGAAGCAATGACCAAACACCTGAGACTGACGGACTCACTCACCACTCTGAACGGAATGGTAGGCTCACTAAACGAGCTTACTATACCACAGACACCAGAAACAAACACATCGTTGAACTTGCCAGATATCCAAAAGGATGGGTTTAACACAGTGTAGCATCGTTCAGATTATTTATCGCAAGCTTGGGCTGAAGTGTCTTTCGTTTTCCAGTACGCTTTTTATCTATTATTGTTCGCTTTTCTTGCATTTATATTTTACAAGGTATTGTAGCGATGCAGTTAAGGTGTGGTGGGATACTTGGTAATGACTTTATTGCCAATTGTATAGAGAGTGTGCCAGTAAAAGAATTTTGTAAATACAGAAAGTTGAAAACACATTTTAAACGTATAATTAACAATAACTGCCGTCATAGCTAGCATATAAATCTATAGTCTGTCGTCAAAATAATTATTTATTTACAGTAGCGATAGAATGGCAACTACAGTTTAGTTACTTGAATTCATTCGATTGTTAAATAACTGCAGTTTAACGGAATATTGAACCTTTAATTAATAATCGGCAAAGATATGGACAATACCAAGTGTGTCATTTGTTGAGACACAGTGTACATGCATAAAAATGTAAAAGTGCTTAAAACAACTACAGGTACAGTAGTACGAGAACTGACTACCGTCATGTGGAGCAGGCTGCTCAAGCCAACTCAGCCTGGCCATCCCTCTCTGGTTGTGTGCAATGAGTGACACTTGCCACACTTGTCATTGGAGAAAACCAGAAAACCTGTGTGATAGGATGATTCTAGTGATTTAACACTGGCCAGTGCACAACTTATTTCTTTCCAAATGAGATGAATAAGCTCCGATAGTTTGTTGCTATTGTAAATGATTTTTTAGCAATCGTCGCTACGTTTCTAAGAAACTGGCTGCATCCAGTGGTTAACACACAGTGGTTAACTACGAAAATATTCAGCATAAGCCGAAGCATTGCTGTTCCAAGTTTCATGCTTTTTGTAGCTAATGTAGCAATTTCAGCTCTGTTATGTATTTTTCTACGGTTTTGCGTAGCCTAATTAGTTGCTGAAGTTGAAGGAAGCTGTTTGTTTGTTTGTTTGTTCCGCTGCAGATATAATACAGTGGATATGTGTGTTGCGGTGGCAACAGATGCTGGCTTGATCACTCCAATTGTCTTTGGTGCTGATCGCAAGGTTGGTTATTTTCTCTTTTTTCTAATGAAGCTTTATGTTCTACTGCGCATTAACACTTATCTGTATACATACTGTGGCATCCGTATATAGCTGACATACCAGCATAAGTCAGTACAGTTTTCTCGTCATTGTTTGTGATGGCTGAATAAACTTTAAAACATGTTTAATGTAAAGTACAACAGTTATTACAAAATGTAGAGCCCAGCTAAAATACATTACAAAGGCACACCATCTTAACATGCTAACATGTTAGCATACATCCACAAGAAGGGCTGGGATATGTGTACTTTCATTTGTACACCGTGTCTCAGAAAAAAAACAGTCAAAATTGTTTTTGTCATAACTTTGTCAAATGTTTACTAAATTTGACAATTTTTGGCAAGACGATGGCCAAGATGATAAAATTAGGCTAGGTGCACTCATTTTTCACGTTACCTAATTTATGTCAATGCACTACCATGTGAAACATAGATGTTCCAAATGGTTGCATAACGCTGAGTTATTTTCCAAGTAAATGCTGTAACCAGTGTTATTCCAGTTCTGAAAATTATTTTAGTTTTAGTTTCAGTAGAGTTTTTTAGCAATCATTTCAGTTCAGTTTCGGTATCAGTATTTACGTCATTTCAGTTATAGTTTTTTATCAACACAAGTTCACGCAACTGACAACTATCAACATTAAGTTAATGAATCAATCAATCAACTGAGTTTAATTTAGGCTCCATGGTCCACTGAAGAATAACAAAGGCACACGTACATGCAAAAAAATAAAGAAAAGAAGAAATAGTGTAGTCTTTAACATATTAATCAGCAAAAACATTCTTTTTGAGTTCTCATTCTCATGGTGATAATCATGAGCACACTTTTGTTAATGCAAAAATGTCACATAGACATGTGAAAACATCGACTACAGCTAAATATCAAATACAAAAAAAAACAGCACTTAATATCTCGGAATAAGTTTAACTGCAGGCACCAAGCGTATTGCACACGATAATGACTAGGCTAACCAGTAATTTTTTTTTCTACGTAACCTCAAAAATTTATTGAATCTACAAATGTCAAATACAACATGAAGCAAACTCGTCATCAATGCATCAATATATAAAGCCACTGTTGAAGTATTTAAGAATTGAGTTGAAAAGTGGCAAAAGCTGGAAACTGCCACTGGTGCCAGAAAATAAGTAAATAAGTGAAGCACGCTAGAAAAATTTCAAGCAAAGGCAAACAGTCATTTAAGTATCAGTTTTGAAAATCATTTCAGTTTCAGTAGAGTTTGTTTAGCAATTCTTTCAGTTCAGTATCAGTATTAACTAGAAAGCAGTCATAGCCCGCAGACCTCCACCAAGGCCATGTTGTTCCAACACAGCTTGTCCGACGAAATTAAACAAGCGGAAGTTTTGAGTGCGTTTCAAACTATAGTTGCATTTTCTACATTGACCTAGTTCTATGTGACCTAAAAAACCTTGATTCAACGCCATGTTGTTCGCCAGGTGCCAGCACCATAGCGACAACGGTGGTTTCCCTTAAGGCCCATGCTGACGAAAATTTCAAAGTGATCCAGAATCTAGGATTCCTGTTGGATCACCCCCAAAATTGAATCACTGGTAGTTTGTGCCATGCCCGACATACCGTCAAAATTTCAGAAAGATCCATCCATAACTTTTCGAGTTATCTTGCTGACTCACAGACAAACAAAAACCGGCAAAAACATTACCTCCTTGGCGGAGGTAGAAATCTTTTCAGTATTAGTTTCAGTATGAGTTTTACTGAAATCAATTATTTCAGTTTCAGTTTTAGTTACTGGAATATCACTGGCTGTAATGACTTAATTAAGCACAAAATAAATCTCAATGTAAATTTTTTAGCAAATTTATAAGTTTCTATAACAACTCGCTTGCATATCAGAATTTATGTTTAAAGTGGGCCCCACATACAAAGACAATGACTTAGATGCAATACCACTGGCTAATCAACAAACGTTCAATTCCATTTTTTTCTGCTAGCGCAGACTTGTACTCCCATTACTTTTAAATCTGCGGTGTCAGTAAGCTGCTTTTGTTTGTCTTTATCGTTTAAACTGCACTAAATTTGGTCAGTTAATTCTCTGTAAGATAATTAAAATTGTTGAAAATAGATGTCATATCGCTACTGTTGCGATATAAATTCTGATGATCAACAATTTTGACAGTTTTTTTGAGACACGGAATACACTTCACTACAATCACTCCATCTATGTTCCCTTAAAATGTCTGGAAAAGTCGGGGAATTGGATCATGACTGGAGAGTGGCCACCCTGACAGCAAAAGTAAGCAATTCGATTCAAATAACCACCACGCAATGTAACAATTTTTTAGCATCTGTGTTTCACATGGTAGTGCGTTGACATAAAATAGGTGATGCGGTAAGTGAGTGCACCTTACATAATTCTATCGTCTTGGCCATCTTTGTACCAAAAATTATTAAAATTGGTTTTAATTTGACGAAGTTGTGACAGAAACAATTTTGACAGTTTTTTTTTTGAGACACAATCATAGGACTCAATGTTTGATAAGTGATTGTTCTTGGAGCTAATAATCAGATGAATCTGGATGTGATTGGATAAGTGATGGTGCATTACAGGGTTTAGTAACAATCAGTACAGAAGTGATTGCACTTGCAGAGAAGGCAAAACAAGGAAAACTACAGCCACATGAATTCCAGGTGAGATCCGCGTTGAATATGTCTATGATGAATGGTTTTGTGGAGGAGTATCCAACAGAATATAATGACTCCGTGTTGTAGGAATGCTACAACGCATAGACCTGCCATCTGCTCAACCCGTGTTTTTTGGTCTAGCAAAAAAGCTATAGACCCTACATTTACCAAATTTTCAGGGATTGCAGGAGAGGTCAAGGGCTAGCGGTCTGTGAAGTTTTTTTGGGGGGAAGGGGAATCTGACAAAAGGGTGTTGTGAAGGAAAGGGGAAAAGAAAATTTTTTAACCCCTCATATCTCCCCCATTAGGAAAGATAGGGGCATGAAAATTTTTCTCGCAGATGGGGCACTACCGGGCCCATATACAAGTAAAATTTCAACTCCCAGAGTTTACGTGGGGTAGGGGAAAATGTTTTAAAATTTTTTCTTTTATTCTAGGGTTAAATGCGTCGTGCAGCAGATCTCAAAATCTGTAAGTGATATCAATTCGCTTTTTGCGCCAGGTTGTTGGCGATAGGTCAGTAATCTTAATGCGGGGGTATAAATTTTAAAAATTGCATCTATTTTCAACAAACTGCTTCCCAAATGTAACCAAATTTTTTGACAATTTTTGACAAAAGTTGTCAAAAATCGTAATTAATTCAAAGGATGGCCCAGAAAGTTCTAGGTGTGTATGTGGGCCAAAGTTTATGGTTGCTATCATATTCGACCGAAATGCTGACCCTGACCCCCCACCCCTAAAAATTTTGGGGGGTCAAAATTTTTCATCACTTTTTTCATTTTGGCTTCACAAAATTTAAACCATTGGTTCTTAAAATAAAAACATTTTTGACGAGTCAAAATTTAACATAAGATAAAAAGTTATTATTAGTTTGCAGCAAGGTACAGAAGTGGGAGGTGGTCAAAACATATCTGGGTATTGTAACCCTCCAAATTGACCCACTCGATTTTTTGCCAATTTTGACCAAATTTTCCAAAAATTGTTATTAATTCAAGGGATGACCAAGAAAGTTCTATGTGTGTATGTGGACCAATGTTTAGAGTCTTTACCACATTTAATCGAGATACCTACTTTACCGCCCCCACACCTTTAAATTTTCCGGGTCAAAATTTTTGTCATTTTTTTACTATTTGTTCAACAGTATTCAAACCTGTTTTTCTTGAGATAAGCGAAAAATTTCCAAAATGATATTTTAACACATGAGAGAGTATTCATAGTCCTTTCCAATGATGTATAGATTTACGGGGTAGTTAAAATACATTCGGGGTTCTGAGCCCATAAAGTGACCCACTGTAGGTGATATTTTGGATTTCGACAATTTGGCGCCATCTGGTGAGCTCAGTTGTAAACTTAGAGCCCTGACGTCGATGCCAGACAGTAGGCCAGGCCAAGATAAACAATGTTTGTTCCGGACACTTCTTTCCTAGGGGTCATCATTCAAAGCTAAAAACCCTCTTTTTGACCCGTTTGTCACAAGAATAAACTAAGTCCAGTCATGTGACCTTAATAGCTAAAAATATTTTTAACAAATAATTATGTCTCAGACGATTTGTTTTGATGTGGTATGTCTAGAAAATGTGCTTCTACACCAAACATTTTCGGGATCCCAACCACTCGTGAGTGCGACCAATTTTGTCACAAAATGTCTACTTTGGTGCCACTTAGCGACCTCAGTTACAATGCCGTTGGGCCGATTTTCTGCATTTTTTATACACAATGGCTCAGTCAAGAAAGCGGCCGAGTTTCAGCTTTGTATCTAATTCCGGTCAAATTTGGCGTGTGGTTTAAAATGGCGAAAAGTCCAATTTGCCCAGCCATTGCAGTCTTAGAACTTCGCCGGCATGCAACTAAAAATTGACTGACTGATCTTCATGAATTTTTTACACGATATTCTGTTGTCGATTCCCCCTCCACAGTTTGTGTAACACCCTACCCCCACCTCCATCCCATTTTGGGTGGAGGCAGTAAAATTTAGATTTTTGGACTTTGCCATTTCTAGCTACCTCAGCACCGATGTCTTGTATCTGCTTTCTGTTTGAGGTTGGCGTTACCCTCCCCCTCTCGACTCCGAACATGCTAAGTGTTGTTTCTGTGAATGAAAGTGAAAATGATCAGTGATTATATTCTCGTGGATGAGAAATAGTACTAGAATTAAGCTAATTCTGTGAAATGGTGCTGAAATATTTTTGAGAATTGACGGGAATGGAAGTGTAGAAAAGTGTTGAACTTTATCATGCATCCATTTTTTACTTACTCTTGAATGTCTTCCTCGTCTGTCTGTCTGCCCTATGTACAGACTAATAACTCGAAAACGAAAATCTGCAGAAAAGTCAGAATTGGTGGCGAAGGATAACGATTCTCGGTCGAAGGGTAACAATAAGTGGTGTGCTAGTTTTTACATTAAAAGGTCACCAGTAAGGGATAATGTTACTGTGCTGCTTTTGCTAAGATGCTCTAGATGGCCTGCCAACACAATATGTTGGCATTAGGCTGATGTATTTTTGTAGTTATACAGTATGTAATTCTGTGCAAATTGAACGTGCTATCAGAATGTAATTTTTCTCGACACTTGTTGTGCTATGCAGGGAGGAACGTTTACACTTTCTAATCTCGGCATGTATGGAATCGCCAACTTCTCCGCTATCATCAACCCACCGCAGGTAATCACTAATTCTGATTATAATGACATGTATTTATCAGAAGTAATCAAACCTTGGCTGATAACGTTACTGCTAACCATCTAGTGAATGCAAACACTTGTGCAGTTGCTATCTCTAATGGCAGAGAATTCTGCATAATGACCACAGTATGTGGAAGAATAAATTATTACCAAAACTGAATCGGTTTTTCTTTGGGCAGTGGCAAAGCCATCCAAAAAATTTTGTTAGCAGATGCTGATAAGTTTTTTGAGTGAAGCAGTTAACAGACACTGACTGTTGGCCAAAAGGCATAGTGCCATTTTGTTTTTCTTAGCCGTATCTATTTCACATGTCAGCACTAATTTCAGTTCTTTGTTTTGCAGTAGGCACTCAAACTGCAGCACTGCTTCTTGTGTTGTTTCGTCACCTACACAATATTTTTTCTAAGCCTAGCATTCTTCTTCTTAATACTTTTAGATTTGGTGCTCTTTCAGTGTCATTGGGCAGATTTACTTACTTACTGGGAGTGAATATGTCAAATTTGTGTCTGGTCACCTTGAACATATGGAGTTGTTTGTCACAACAGAATCCCCAGGATTCCTACAGGTCAAGGAAAACTGGAAAATGTCAGCGAATTTGTGTTTTTAGGGAAATGTCACGAAAAATATTTTTGAAAAGTCAGGGAAAATGATCTTGGATCATGCAGACTGCAGATAACTGTGATTTTTTGCATCTCCAAATATTAAAAAGCAGGCAAATTTGCAGCTTTCATTGAACGTCCAAAAGCCAGAGTGTTTCAGCTTCAGGGGAGGCTTCGCCCCCGACCCCCCGACCAGGGCCTCTGTCGTTTGCATATTGCTCTATTAATACCGTTTCATTGACTGGAAAAGTCAGGGAATTTTGCTGCAGAAAACCTGTAGGAACTCTGAATCCCCTTGACATTCTAAGATGTAACATTTTCTAAGAAGTTTTGAAAGTGTGGGCTTTTATGTCCCATGGTTAGTGAATATTAAAGGTTGTTAACTATTTGGAAGCACCATATCAACTGATGACCATATAGAGAATTTACACCACAATTTTAAAAAATGTTTTAAGTGTTTTCTGCTCTTATTAGTCCGCCCGAAAACGATAGTTTTCGGAAGGACTTATGTTTTACTGCAGATGTTTTTTTTTCTTCCGACGCAAGATCGCCGAGATCCGTGGGCCGACCGGCGTGAAATTTTGCACGATGGTCAGTACTAGGCCCTATTTTATAATGCCGGTCCAAAATTTCGGGGGGCTTTCCCAAAAAAAATTTCAGGGGCCAAAAACATGCAAAATTTGGCCCGATTTCGGACGACTTTGAAGTTCGGCGGCAAATATCTCCAAAACGGATGAATATATTCAAAATCGGATTTTTATTCCGTCTACCACGATTCCTCCTGCGTTAGGCGAAACAAGTCCGGTGAAGTTTGGTCCAGTGACCTTGGAGATCTTGATGTTGAATCGTACCCACCCAAAGTGCATTTTTCGGAAGACCATATTTCGGCCCCTAGGGGGTGCTGTGCCCCCAAATTTTTACACGAGCCAGTGATTGACCAAGTCTTACTAGCGCACCCCCTACCGGGGACAGCGGCCCTTCTTACAACTTTTTTCAAAGGGGGGTCAAAAATTGGCTTAAAATGGAATAAATGAGCCATTATAACTTCAAAGTTAGGGGGTGTAGCCCGACGAAACTTTGGTACTTGACGTGTCTCTAGCTCGGGGTGTTAACGCAAGTACAACTTTTGGGGGCACCGCCTCCCTTAAAATTTGGGAGAGCAAAAAACGTGCAAAAATTGGTGCGATTTATGATAACTTTCGAGTTTGAGCGCAAATATCTCTGGAACCGATGAAGATAGCGACAACATGTAAACGGCGTTGAAGAAAGCGATCTTTTGGGCGTTGAACAAAAAAGATTTTGTGAAATTCGGTCCACTATGAACAAAGTTATAAGCGCTCATGTTGACCTAACCTAAGTCGACAATGCGCGTTCGGCGTATACCAATGTATTTGAGTTCGGGCCACGTGAATTTGATGCCGGGGAAATTTTACCTGCTTCCTAATTTTCCCCAATCGGACTTAGGGCGTCGGGCGGACTCACGTTGGGCTTTGCCCCAAATTTCTAGTTTTTTATTTTGCTATTGTGTATTCCTGTGATTGCACATTATGGTGTTTTTCTACAACATTATTAGGTGTACCAAGCAAGTCCTGTGATGTGATGATAATAAATCATAAATGGCATATTGCTGTTGTATTGCTATCTTCCAGGCATGTATCTTGGCTGTTGGTGGAGCTGCTAAGCGGCTTGTTCCAGATGACAACAGCAAGTCTGGGTAAGCATTTTCTCTGTGTGTGTTTGGTGACCAGTAGGTACATCTGCTAGTCTGATAAAGGAAGTTATTTTACGTACAGTCTCCGTCTGGCTGGCTTGCAGAGTGCAGAATAACCAACATCATAATCAGAAGTTACGATAAATGTTCAAACTGCTGACCCTTTACTCGAACACGGCTTGGAGACATCTTCTCCATTAGGCACGTTGCTTTGCAACTGTAGGCATTCATTGCAAATGGAGATGACGTCTCCTTTCCCATGTCCAAGTAAAGGGACAACAGTTTGGCTGCGATAAGGCGTGATTTAATGGTCATGATCTTACTATCAACACTCAACATTATTAGGGCTAGACGAAAATCACGAATTCATGGAATTCACGGAAGCCATGAATTTTGGCGCTTGCCGTGAATTTTAGCGTTTGCCATGAATTTTTGCACGGGTTGCACTTTTGTGTCAAAATCCATAAAATTCGATAGTTAAACATTGAAAGTTGACCCTAATATGACCTCGTTGATCATTATGATTATCATTTGCAGCCGTTCACTGCTGTGTGTATAACTGCATATAGTTACTAAAACTGTTACTGAAAGTTACTAAAAAAGATTAATGTTAGTCATTTTGTGAGACGACGATACATGACTGATTGTTGACTAGGCAGAGAACAAAAATTTTTGTCAGTGAGACGTTTTTAAACGCTATATGTGACCGTGAATTCGCCGTGAATTTTGCGACTTTTCTAAAAGTATACCGTGATTTTTTCACTTTTGCACCGTGATTTTCATACGGCCCTAAACATTATGTCAGCATTGTAATGACTTTAAATTTTGTGACTGCTGTTATTGTTTCATTGTAGTATTACTGTACTGCAAGTGTCACCGGAAAACCACAGCTGATACTCCGCTATTAACTTTTTTGACAAAGTAACAAGTGCTGTTAAGTCCTGATAATATCCATTTTTTTCTTTACAGAAATTGTTGATATTGGACCAACATTTTTGATTTGAATCAGCCAGATCATAGGTCTGTTTTTTTAGTCGCGGCATATGTGTATTTCAGGTGAGCATACAGTAATAAGTTTGTTATTGTATGCTTGTGCGTAGCGGCTGAAATATAGCAAACTGCTGCCGAGTTGCTGCCTGAGTTCATTAGCTGGGTCTGCTCAATGTTAGACTACGTCATCTCCCACCAATAACATAACGTAGTCCTGTCATGTGTGTATGCAGGACCCGGCTGGCAAGCGTAATGAGCGTGACGCTGAGCTGTGATCACAGGGTTGTCGACGGCGCTGTTGGCGCACAGTGGCTGGCATACTTCCGTCTCCTGCTCGAGAAACCCGAAATGTTACTACTTTAGCACTGCCGTATACACACACCCTACTGACCTTTGTTGTGACAGTCACAATTGACTGATCTCTGTTGAAACTAGCCATTAGCTTCCGTTGACTTTTTCTCTCTTGTTACTACATATCCCAGTGTCTTTACAACTCTCATTTGTCACTTGTCTGAAAGGGCTGTCAGTGACCCAGTGTGAAAAATACATAATTGACCTGAAGTTAGGGGAAAACGTTATTAGTGAAAACTGTGCATTGCTTTGCATTGTTATTATTTGCATTAGTATGCATGCCATGTATCATTGCAGTAATGTTAAAAGTGTCACATGTTGTGGGAAATGTCATGTAGTTTAACAGTGCCGGATACTGGTAAGCCTGTAGCTGGTTTGAGTTGAAATTTGATTACAAAAACTGAGGAAGTTGATATTATTCGTCGTTGAACGGCGACTCTGCAGTGTCAAATTGAGTGGATGGATAATTACTGTTTAATGTTATGTTGATTGTCAGACCATATTTTTGGAAATACATCACGTCTCGAGTGTAATCTTCACATGTGTACTTTGAGAGATTGATGCCAATACTCCATTTTTGCCTTCAGCTGAAGCTGAAGCTGTTGTTGGATTTCTGCGTTGAAGCTACCTTACGTATTCTTAAACGATGGCTACGTAGTATAATCTAAAAATGAAACAAAAAAATTAGAAGTTGCCCGGAAATTCCCAAGGACTGGCTGACGTAACGTGTGTCTGGAATTATTGGTTGATGTTGGCATTTGGATCATATTTGTGGTAATGGCTTAGTCGACCCATCTATGCTGCATCGTATTTGTTTCATATTTAATGTTTATTATTTTGATGTTATATTTACACTGTGTTTATGAGTTGTTTGAAAGCCTTGCGTGCTGTGCTGCCGGTATGAATTAAGTGTTAGCAGTAGTAGTAGATCATTGTCAGAAAAACTGTGAAATCCAAGTATTGTGATAATTGTGTCACAAATATTGACCATTTTTCACACATTTTTTGGTGACTAATACTAGCAGAAAATTTGCATTATTGTAATCATTAAGATCACCTGCTTACTGTGTTGATACACTACCTTGTGAAATGTAGATGTCAGAAAAGTAGCCATTGCTACCCCGCTACTGTAACATGGTGAATATGTTTTCATTAGTTGTTGCAATTTATGAGTAAAGCCCACAGTTTTCCGTGGAAAATTTTGCCAAATTCCATGGGCCAGTTCGCGGAATTCCACGGCTCACCGTAGCCTTCCATTTGTGAGTAAACTGAGCTTTATCCTGTTAAGAAACTGCAAGATAAAAACCAAAAATTATTCTTTTTTTCAGTAGTGCAATCCGTCAAGTCACATAGTGTTTATTTACAATTGTGCCGTATTGTGATGACTATTAGTAGGACCCACAGTAACAGGCAGTTCAGTTTGATTTTTCCGCGATATAGTTAGTTTATTTAATTACGTTATAAAGCCGACGAGCATACTAATCACCGGTCTTTTCTCAACTGATGCAAAATTCCGCATAAATATTAAAATTCTGCAGAAAAGGGCAAATTTTGCAGCTCAGCTTGAAATTCCACTATCCACGGAAAACTGTGGGCCCTATTTATGAGTTAAAACAAACATTCTAAAAATCCTGGTCACTGTTGTTGTTATCACGGTTAGCAATTCTGTACATTGTGTGGACTTTTCACTGGCTCACAAGCCTATACAGTACACTTTTTCTGACATTTATACTTTGCAAAGTATTGTATTTTGGGCTGCTGTAGGATGTTTAGTCATTACTTTATGCCAAATTTTTCGTTCATGCCGTTGAAAGAAAGTTGACAGCACATCAGTATTTGAATAATCAGTATTGAATAATGATAAAAGACCTTGTTTTCCACTTAAAAGGTAAAGGTAAAAGGTCGTCAATGTGTATAGCGCATCGTCGCGAACACGCCTCTAATGTGCTTTTGTCACTAACCAGAGCCGCCTGCCACACGGCCACCGTGTGCAGCCTGCAGACACAGGCTGGCGCAGCGGCCGGCTAGGCAACCCCAGTCAGCTGCACCAAGGTCCCCACCTTCCGTAACCCATGTAAATGAGTTACTGCTCATTTTACCATCCCACGGAGGGTAGAAGGCTGAGTCGACCTAGCTGGCAGGCTTCACACCAAGATGGTTTACCTGCCCGCAGGCAGTCACCCATCGTAGTACTAACCGGGCCCGGCGTAGAGCAACTTTGTTTCAGCCGAAATGCGTTACCAACTACGCCACGCCACCAATTTACTCTCGATGATGTTACAGTTGTATTTTTAGTTGTAGTATGGGACTACACAGGGAGCTGGTGTGGCTAGTGGCATAGTAGAGAGTTGATCAGATTTATTATGTCTTTGTACAGTATTCCCGGACGTTGCGGTGATAGTTCTTGTATATGGCCTCTCCTAACCTGTGATAGTGCTAAAAAAGAAGGCTGCTTGTAAAAAAACCCCGCTCAACTACTACACCGTGTCCCAAATTTAGCGGCACCTCTGTTTCAAACATGCCTAATTCAGTTTGTAGTTCATAAATTTCAACGAAATATAGTACACTGCACTATCTTAACATTATTTACTGTCAACCCATTATGATGTATGCACTTTACCGTGTGTGCTCAGTGTAACGTCATCATGACGTCAGAGTTTGTTTACCTGGTACATTAAGATACGTTCAATGGGTCACTGCACTTTTTGACTTAGACTTTTGCTGAGTCTTTTCGCTGAGCGAAAGCTAAAGCTGAACGCTAAAGTCTGTACTTAGACCACAGTTCAACTAAACTTTGGTCTAAGTTTACTGACTTAGACCAAAACGATTAAAAATGGCGTAAAACCGGTAAACCTAACAGGAAATAAATCAACCATTTACGCTTGGACTTGCTTATTTAATTGCGCCGCACATGCAAATAACGAAATTGCGTAACATCTGACGTCATTGCATATTTATTACGGCGTTTATTTTTGATACCAGACTGCTTAAATTTACTAAACTATCCTTACGCATAGGACTGTAAATAGTCGCCATGTTTTTGCTCAGCTAAAGTCAAAAGTTGAAGTGGATTCAGACTCAGCGAAAGTTAAGCCCTAAGGGCTAAAGCTATCTCTTCCATGCAAATCGAACCGACTTTAGCCAGGTTAGTTCGGCTCAGCTTTGGTCTAAGTAGGTACTTTTGGACTCAGCGAATCGCTGAGACTTTTCGCTGAGTCCAATGGACTCGGCGAAAAGTCTCAGTGAAAGTCTAAGTCAAAAAGTGAAGTGACCCAATGCATTGTTATCTTAATGTAAACAAACTCTGACGTCATGATGACTATCACCGCCTTAGACTAAGAGCTTGCGTTGAGGCCAAAGGTGGCCGCTTTGAGCTCAAACTCAACAGACTAGTTCAGAATGATTGCCTCAATGACTGTTTCAAATTTTGTAAAAAAATCTATCAGGTATGAATGTTTTCAAATTTTGTAAAAAAAATCTATCAGGTATAAATGATTGTACACTAACTTATCTGTAGGTGTGCCACTAATTCTGGGACACGGTGTAGATTGTGTCTGGACAGTGTTTGCTTTAATACTGTATATGTCTGCATGGACTATTAGACTGGAATGTAGGATTGCTTTATTACCTCCGCCAAGGAGGTTATGTTTTTGCCAGAGTTTGTTTGTCTGTCTGTGTGTTAGCAAGATAACTCGAAAAGTTATGGATCTTTCTGAAATTTTCAGGAAATGTCGGGAATGGCAAAAACTACAAGCGATTCAATTTTGGAGGCGATCCGGAAGGAATCCTGGTTTGAAATTTTTGTTAACATTGCTTTAAATGGGACTACAATGTTGCTTGGCGGAGGTCTGCGCTCTCCCGAGTGCTTTTCTAGTTGTCCTATGTGAGTGTTTGCCGCACCTCTGTGTTACTTTTGCATCTCGTGCGTACATGTACTTGTATGATGTTTGTGTCCTGATGGCATCTGCAATTACAATGGTAATGAGAGGTAGAGCTGTACTCTATATTTTCATGTCTGAAAACAGTCCATTTCCTGATCAGGTCTGACAGCAGGCAACTAGATTGATCAAATTACAACCTTTGGTTGCTGATTTGTTGACGTTTCTGCAACCGCTGTTGGCTTCTTCGGAATGATTTTTGTTTTCGTTTAATTCGTTTGCCACTAGATGTCACCACGGTGAACAAACTGTTGTGAAGTTGATTAATTTCTGTATCTTTGATAACAGCTTAATAATTAATAATAGTCTAGTAATTAATAATAGCGTGTGAGTCTATTGAAAGACATGGTACATTTTTCATCACTTACTGATTATGCTAATGTCCGCACCTGTGTGTAAGGACTGAATCACTCGGTATGCCTTCATCGTTCTCCCATGTTGGCATGCATACAATACAGGGTAAATAGAAGTTGTTTGGTCCGTGTAGCTATGGAACGGTGCAGGAAACTAATGAGTTCAGAGGCGTGTTTCGCACTTTTTATTTCTCTGAGATTCTGAGATGTTGGCGTAGAATTTGCGTTTCGCACTTGCTTATAAAAAGTTTGAAACGCGCCTCAGTTTGTAGTATCAGTAGTGTTAACGGTGGCGGTGGTGCTCAGCTGTGAGTAAGGGTCCGTCGGCTCTCTGCAGCATAGTGTGAGGCCTCAGACTATTGTACGCTTGTTGCAACTTGCTGCCAATATAGGTCATTGATCGGTTGCGTGAATGGAGTTCTTACAATTTTAGGTTAACCTCATTTTTGTGTTTCTGTAAAGGTTAAACTTTCTGTTTATTGTAAAGTTTAAACTTACCGTTCCATTATTGTGTTTGTGTGCATTCTGCCTGAAAAGGCCGCCCCCGAAATGACCTATACTGTGTCGGGTGGGACGTTAAACCCTACTCACTCACTGTGTGACAAGTCATACATGTAAACATCCTGCGTTATTCAGCCCTGAGTCTGCATATTCGCCTTTTGTCCTAACCCATTTGGGTTCTTAGGCTCATGGATGAGCAGTACTGATGAGTCCCGGGGTGTGTCAATAAATAATTCCATAGGAAAAATTCAGTATCTCGGTAAATGTAGATTATTTTACTGAATGTACAGTATTTAGAGAGAAGGATTTAGGCCACATATCCAGTCATGCAGATTTTGTTACAACAGCTCATATGGTTCAGTTTAGACAGTGATTTAAACTCAAAGTTCACTTTTCAAGTGAACATTCACACCTGGAATGCTCACGAAAAACCAATCAGACTTAGTATCAATTTTCATCAACAGTTCAAAATTTTTTGTAACACTAATGAGCAATGGTTTTCTTCAGGATAACTTCTCTTACTGCTTTGATGCCAAGTTGTCACTCGCAGAGTTTTTGAATGCTCGTACTCAGTTTGCCCATCACAAAACAACTTACGATAGCAAAATTGTTCCAAATACCAACAACAACTGGCAATAATGTCGAAAGTGGAATCACATTTCAGAGTCTACCATATTAGCGTGTGAACAGCAATCACATGCATTTAAGGATTAATTAATTATTTTCTGCTCAGAAGCACAGTTTACTGCTTTTCTGGTTGTTGTACCTAGTACGTTACATCTTCCTCGAGTGTTTAGTGTTGATTTGGTGGTATTAGTGGATGTTTGGCCTGTGTGCCTCATAAACAGGGATTTACATTATTTTTTCGATCTGTCGTGTAGCTTTACAGGCACAGTACTGCTGCATTATGCACAGTACATAATGCATGTGTTATGTCACTATTGTTTTTGTTAAATGCTGAGTGTGTTGCACATTGCTTGTGAGCTGTTTTTTTTAAGTTCAACGTTAGTATTTTGGTGCATCTGTGAGTTGTGACCCACCAAAGCTGTAGTGCCAGACTGCATAGAAGTGCTGTTTCACCGAGAATTTTGTTGATGCTCATGTGGTTTCTAGCCCAGCATTTAGGACATTTTGTTCTGTGAAAAGTTTAATTTATTGCAGCCGAACCGTGTCTGCACATTGCACCCAGACACATTTCTGCAAGATATAATCTCAACTAGGGCAGATTTTGTGATGTGTGACGCTATGTAGCTGAATAAATATTGCAGTGTTGGCTCTGCTGTTTAGCTGGCATGTATGGTAGGCAGTTATAGCTTATTGTTATTGTGGAATGTGGATCGAAGTAATCTGAGCAGTTACATTCAGTACATTATTGCATATTGAATATGAGCTGGTAGTAATTCAGTGCTCAGCAGTAGTTTTGATCATGTTAGTTTCGTTCTATGAGTAGCCTTGTCACAGATATGATTCATCTCCCTACGGCTGTGTAATTGTTGTAAAATATCCATCTAACCTTTGCAGACTAGTACTATTTGCAAGCAAATTGTTAAGTGATATACAAAGCAACTGAACTCTATAAAGATTTATTAACTTACGTTAACTCGTAAAGCAAAAAATGAAACTAAAATTGCATTATCATCACACAGTCAATGAATTACCCATTTCAGTGTGGTTACTTCTATATAATATACACTGTGTCTCAGAAAAAAAACAGTCAAAATTGTTTTTGTCATAACTTTGTCAAATTTCAACTAACTTTGATAATTTTTTACACAAATATGGCCAAAACAATAAAATTATGTAAGACATACTTATTTTCCACCTCACCTGATTTCTGTCAATGCACTACGTTGTAAAACAGATGCTTCAAATTGTTGCATAACGCTGAGTTGTTGTCTCAAGTAAACGTTGTAATGACTTAATTCAGCACAAAAACACTTAGATGTGAATTATTTAACATTATTATAAACATGTGCAACCAATCACTTGGTAATTTATCAGCATTTATGCTTAAAGTGTGCCCAGTATTCACAGACACAATGGCTTAGATGCAACGCCACTGGCTGATAGTGGCATCAAAGGTTGACTGATCAAACTGCATTCACTTGTTGATTAGACGTGTTTTAAGCTCATCGGTCAGCTATTTTGTTGTCTGCTGTTTTTACCGTAAAATATTTAATATCACAAAATTATTAAACCACGTGGCACCCTCTGTCAAATTGATGACACAGAAGTGAGCACTCTGATACAAATAACCACCGTGTAATGTAACAATTTGCAGCATCCAAGTTTCACACGGTAGTGCATTCACATAAATTGGGTGAGGTGAAAAATTAGCGCATCTTGCATAATTTTATTGTCTTGGCTATCTTTATGTCAAAAATTATCAAAGTTGGTGGAAATTTGACAAAGTTATACCAAAATTTTTTTGGACTTTTTTGAGACACGGTGTACATATAAGACTCGTCATTGACTAACACAAAATCATCACTGTAAATTTCACCTAAGAAACAACTACAGAAGTAATGTTGAATGTACTGTAATTTCCACACAATGATGACAATGATAAGTCACGTAATTTCATAGAAAATACAACCTTTTTTCTTTTATTGTATAATTGATGAAATTACATGACTTATCAAGTTACTGTTTCAACCTATGAGTCTATTCAAAGACAATGATGAGAATGGTTATGAAAAGTCAGACACAAGTGGCACTGGTTCCAAGTATATCAATGCATTTCTTGTTTACCAAGCACATACAGTAAAGTCTCATAAAGTTATATATATATATATTATATCACTAATGCAAACAACAGCAAAAGCAGACTGACAGCAGCAACTACCTACACCAAACAACAGTGTTGATATACAGATATATACAACAAAGCAATGTCATTATACCAATCTTCAACAGACCCATTACTTAAAACTTACATGACAACAGTAACAAAATGACTTCTCATAACCAATATTGTAAAGTATAGTACTCGTTACTTCCTATCCATTACAAACTCCATTACGTATTCATGCCAGTGTGCATTACCATTTTACATGAACTGTATGCCATAACTACAGAATTAAGTAATAACAGTGTTATTTTCTTATAATTCTGCTTCATTAATTACTGTATAACAAAATTTAAAATAAAATTAACAACGTTTTTAAACAGTGCAAAAGCACCACACTTCAGCTTATTCATGCACTACTTAGAATTACAGATTGTTCAACTCGGCAAATTTCACGAATACACGTGATGCAAATCTTGACCACAAGGTATAAGTTTTGCAACAAAAAATGCAGTTAGATATAAGTTTTATAGCCCAGACATAGGACAACATTGACACTGGGTTATGGGCAGACTAGATATTGGAGTAACTTAAATCAGCACAGAAAACCAGCTTGCAAACACCACGCACTGAACTTCAGCAGTGGGATGACAATAATCAACGTATGAACACACGCAGTGCATAATCAGAGCAACGTTATCTGCAGAGGTGGCAGGACAGTAGAGAAGGCACACTCTGTAGATCACACACACACACAAGTATGTTCTAAAATGTCGGAATTGTTACTGCGGCAAATTTTAAAGAAGCCTATGGAAATCAAATATACAGAGGAAGCATGTTCCTGTGTGTCTCTTGAGACAAACTGGCAATAAAACACAAGCATTTGAAGCAGGGATGTGACCAAGACCTTCACAGCCGAGACATTTAAAATTTTGTCAGAGACTTGACTGAGACGAGACGTTGCAGCTTCCAAGACGCTGGCTGAGACCTTGAAGATCCTGAGACTCTCGAGTCTCGGAAGCTTCAACGTCTCGCTGAGACGTTGTCCAAGACGTATAATGAAACTCACTGAAAATTAACAAAATTATACAGATTAACTAACTTGCACCATGGTAAGTGCTTTCTATTTGTGATACTGCAGTTTTTTACAGCTCATTTCGACAATTATTACTGATAAGTCAATGGCTTGCACCATAAAAAAATTGCAGTGCTGAAGACATGGGCCAATATGTTTGTTGCAATTTGCAAGCAACTGAAATTAGTAAACTACAGCTGATTATAGCCTTATATGTCATCTACATTTGGCTGATAGTATTTAATCTAACATCATACACTTTATCTTCATTGCAACTAGATTATTTTATGACATGACATAATTCTGCTTTATGATTAATAAGTAAATGAAAAAGTAAAAACACTGTAGAGTAATATGTCTAAGCCATAAATACAAATTAAGGCATAATGTCATGCTGGTTAGTATCGGTCTAACTGCAGATATGCATTATGCATGGTGCGCGCCTGCACAAACTGTCTCGACGAGACACAACGGCCCGAGAGTCGAGACAGGACCAACTGGACCGCGACCGAGATATATTGCTCCGAGACCGAGATGAGACGCATCGGTCCAAGCCCAAGATGTTGAGGATTTTGTCCAAGATGAGACGTTAGTACGTCTGGAGACCAAGATGTCTTAACCGAGACCACATCCCTGATTTGAAGCAGTTTTAAACATTTTCGTGCAGGTGATGAAAATGTGGTTCATTGTGACTGTTAAATCGTGCATGCAAAGTAGTATTTCTCAGGCTACTTATTTACTCAGCCGTCCTGCCACCTTTGAAGAAAAGCTGCAGCACAACACTGCTTCACAACTATTCATTGCATAATGCTGATACAATAAGGTGGCTTTATTCTTGTGGTAAGTCATAATTCAGCAACACGCAAAATGGGCAGAAAACAAATATACAGCTGACTCTCATCTTATTGGTGACAGACCACCGAAACTGGAGGAGAAGCTGACTCCAGCACGGCCGGTCTCCTCCATGTCTTCACGGTCGGCGCGGACGTCAGCAATTGTAGAGACAAGACGCGTCCAGTCGTCGGTGCGTGGAACTGCCAGTGATGCATCGACGTCACAGATGTGAACACGGCCGGTCGTATCACCACCAGCGATCACCGTCCCGTTAGCATTCCACTGACACTTGTTCACCGCAACACTGCCGTCGATGATGGTCGTCGCTGCTGGCACCTCCGTATCTGTGTTGAGGTTCCACACATCCAGCCTGCCGGTCCCGTCGACGGCTGCAAACACAGCTGGATGCACGGGCGACCAGCGGACGTCACAGACATAGTCGGCGTTGTCCTCGAGTGACAGCAGAGGATGAGAGTCACGCAGGCTCCATAGCTTCACGGTCCAGTCGGTCGACGAGGTGAGGAAATAGCTTGAGAGGTCGACTGGTCCAGGAACATTGTGGCAGTCGACTCCAGTCACTGGGCCTTGGTGTGCCTCAAACACATCACCCGATGCTCCAGCCTTGGCACCATGCCTTGCTGCAGCGTATGCCGCCCCATCCTCACTGCCGACGACAAAGTTGTTGGAACCGCCTAACACAATATAAGACATTTTATTATATTACACACAACTATAGCATAAGAGTCTGTATGTAAGTTGTAGGATTATTAGCTAGATTTGATACTTTACTGAAATGGTCGTAGAAATAGTTTTGTTTATTTTCAACATGTTAAACTTTGGTACGATTAAGATGCAAGCACTGCTGTATTCACCTGCAACAAAGGAGAAGCAGGTCGCAGCAACTGATCGTGACTGATGGTGTTGAAGTTCCACTGAGTCTTGTGGTGCTGAGAGCATCTCAAGGCTCCAGAAACACGCCCGGCCGTCTGTCGAGATGGTTGCCAGACTGTGGGCATTAGCTGTGCCGACGACATGAACACAATACACCGGGTGTGTGTGACCGGTGGCCGACAACGGTGTCCGCTGAGCCGGAGTACGACGCCCGCTGCGGATATCCCACAGAACCACCTGCCCGGAGTACGTCCCTCCAATCACCAGGTTGGGATGAAATGGCGTGAAGCATGCAGCCATGACTGGTGACTGGCAGTGGAACACATACTCTGGCGATGTCTTCTTGTACTTGATATTCCAGACCAAAGCAACTCCCTCTGGCTCATGTGGGGCCTCCGCATTGCCATCATAGCTGGCTAGCAGCAACTCGGGGAATTCTGGCGACCAGTCAAGACTGGTAACAGTACGATGACGTGACCAACGTTCGTCGGAAAACTGACGACTGATACGCAGCTGCTCTCCTGCATCTGGTGTGACCTGGCCTGCATCGCCAACGTAGTCAGTGAAGATGTCCGTATCCTCCGCTATGGCACGTTCCATGACGCGAGATGCTCGGTCGAAGAAATGCATAAAGTCTTGTGAAGTTAGAACCTGCAAGATTTACAATCAAATAACTGCTTCAAATGCACAAAGCCAAGCAAACTGAATGATGATGATGATGATGATGAAGAACGAATTAATTTTAGTGTGGCGTTAAGTCCTAAGACTACAAGGACACGTAACAATAAGCCTAAACAGTGAAGTCATATAATAGTACTCAGTGCAATGAGACGTTGTTAGTCATGACTGTAAGACCAGGCAAAAAGTTCGGTTTTCAGTCTGCTACGGAAAACTTGCAACAACGGAGACGACCGGACCAACTCCGGCAGACTGTTCCAGACCGATGCAGCAGTTGCTGGAAAGGTGCAGTCGCCAATGGTAGAACGCACAGTGCGTGGAACGACCAGCGCTGATGTAAGCATCTCGAAAGCAAAGAAAATATGAGCATGACTTACTCATCTTACTATCAGTCAAATTTCAACTATGAAAAACACACACACAAGTTAAACTTGTATAACTAATTCATACAGAAACAGGTCAGCAGTTTATAGTAAAACGTATGGTACCATTCACATTTTTATAGTACTGGTACTTTTATTGCACCAGTACAGATGATAAATAAGAAATATTATTAGATTGTGACCAATCTAATGTACTCCTCATGCGCATCATTTTCTTTTGTATTCTTTCAAGAGCTTTTTCGTTCCTTTCGGTTGGTATTAGAGACCCAGCGTCTAATCGAGACCCGTTTAATATTATACTAATAGTGACTAGCGTCGAGGTCATTATCGGAAATTGTCTTCCCGAAGTTCACAAAATATTGCCCAATTTTAGGAACTGAGAGGAAAACTTTCCAATAATGGTCGATGATGCTTGTTGCCAGTTGTGTTGCTATACCTCAACGCATGCGTTTATCTAGTACCGTTGTGAAGATATGGCGCCTTAAACGTAATGGGGTCACGACCTTGAACTTTTGGCGTCATGTGACATCATCGGTCACGTGACCATTCGACTCCTGGGGTCGACTTCCTATGGGTGGTCCATAGTGACCATGCGTCTATCTGGCACTGTTATGCAGGTATAGCCATTTGAAGTTCTTCCAGGAAGGCTCTTCCTGGAACAGAGGTTGGTCATCGGTTGATCCTCAATATTACACTGATCTCATATACTTCTCTTTGCTACGTTAGGAATGCAGCGCACGAGGAGTAAAAATTATGTAATATAAATATATATAATATAAATATATATAAATAATATAATAATGCATGTATCTATCTGGAAGTACTGAGGCAACTAACTCAGGCTAAACTGAAAAATAGCTCCATTACATGCATGTCCACTCAATTTTTTTGAAAAAAAAATACAGAAAAAATTAGCAAAAATGTGTTAGTTTACCTGTCGACATTCATCCTCAGATAGCACCCTCGGTGGCAGCTTTTCCACTACTGACCCAGACTCTTCACCCTTCATCACCAAGTCAGGTTCAATGGGTTTTTCCGGATGGTGAGTAGTTTCCGACAAAACATCGACATCATCGACCATGGCTCCACGACCTGCTTCGCTATCTTCAGGCAAGCTAGCTGTCTGGGTCTCCTTGCTGTACTGAACCAGCTCTCTTGGTGGAATGCTTGTCTGCGTGATCTTCGATATCCCCAATGCAGACATTTGCCGTCGTCCCGCCACATCCAACACCCCGATGTCTGGTTTAACCTCCTCTTCCGATGGCTCTTGCTTGACTTTGACTGCTGCCTCAGGTGCATCTGCAGTAGAAATTCCCAGCTCCTTGAGAATGTCATCTGCTTCGATGCGAAGATCTTTCGCAACAGGGGCTCCACTGGGAGGGATTCCACCCGAGCCCAAAGAACCTTTTTTCTTTTCTTCCTCGGCGCGCTTCTTCTCTGCACGCAGCTGCTCGAGCTTTGCCTTCTTGCGTTCTAGCTCCGCTTTTCTGTCAGCCATTTTCCTGCAGCATCAAACGATAATTCTTTTTAAAAAGCAATAAGTGACGATAAATCAAAATGATTAAGACTTATTTGTATGCTGTAGCATGTTTCACTAACAAGAAAACTGGTACAACATCAAAAATATCTTTTTCAGTTATCAGTAACATGGACAAACCCATGTAGGCACAAAGTCCTTCTATATCCGTATCACGATATAACTGATTCCACCAATAACCTAATAACTTTTTTCCGATAAACTCCGACCTGTCTCCGGTTCCAGTTAATTCGGTGGCCCAATCAAACAACTTCTTGTTGTGCCCAAAATCTATCTAGCCGCACTTTAAATGGTACGGCGACACTTCATTGCGCGACAGTTAATCGGCGACAGTTCATCGGACGACAGTTAATCGCGATGACAACTAACCGAAATGACAGTTAACCACATAACACTTAATCGCGCGACATTTCATCGGACTGTACATCAACTATCCAATTAGGAAAACAATTCCAAACACTAACAATTCGTGCCGAGAAAAAAATATTTTCTGTAATTTTGAAAAAATGTTTGGTTGTGTAATTTGAATATGTTGCCTCTATAGTTACTGAAGTATTATTGTAGTGTAATGTAGGTGCGACTTTTCCATCATAAATGCCATTCACAATAATTCTAAAAACCTCAATCATGTCGCCATGCAATCTCCTATATTTCAGTATATGTAAGTTTCAAGAAATCAAGCGTTCTTTATATGGTAATTTACGTAAGGTAACGAGTTTAGTAGCTCTCTTTTGAATTTTCTCTATCTGTTCTATATCACACTTTTATATAGCGACCAGACAGAATTTGCATATGGAGATAAGACGGACTAAAGCTTTGTATAATAAAGTACAAGTACACTGTGTCTCAAAAAAACATCCCCAACATTTTTGACTGTAACTTGAAGACCAATTATCGGATTTTGATAATTTTTCACACAAATATTCCTGTCACAACTTGCCATCAAATGACCATCCAGCTTCCCACCTCACCCAATGTATGCTTATATACTACCTAGGGAAAGCAGATCAAGCAAATACGTGTTAGAAATAAACAGAAAACCTGAAAAAACATCAACCACATTATCAATCGTAACTTGAAGAAAGATTAGCAGATTTTAATAATTTTTGTCAGAATTATTTCTCACACTGGCTATTAAATAAGTGTTTTAGTTTCCAGTGTGTTTTAGTTTTGGCACTAGAAACCCAGCAGACTTTCAAAACAACTTAGTCCTACGTGTTATGCTACTCTGGTTTCATCAACTATCTGCCTTTATCTCATGGTCCATGACTTTATTCACTAATGTTTATTTCAATGCCCTCCTTGTGGCCGGACGATGGTAAAAGGTGGATGTGCCAATGTGCGAATCTGTGAATGTGGCAACGGGTGAAAGATGGATGTTGATGTGGAAAACATCTGCCTTTTACCCATCATACTCAGCTATGCCTCTGGACCAATAAACGGTGTATTAATTTGGGTGCCGCCATTTGGGTGCATCTTTTTGACACCACCGTTTGGACGCCATGCTTTGTGGCTGGCACGTTACTGAAATTACCATACTCTGCATATAGTTTGAGTTAAAATCATAAGTTGGCAAAATAAGTCAGTTGGTAAATCTGGGTCTACAATAATAACTTTCTACTGCATTTAGTAGTCATCGTTGTCATCTGTTGTCGTTCATCGTCGTGTGACGTCACTGTACGTCATCGAAGTGCGCCGTCACTCGTCGTCATATGTCTTCATGCGTCATCATCATCATCGTGCATCGTCATCATCATAGCTACGTCGTCATCCTTCATCGTCATTGCGCAACATCCTCATATATCGTCTCTGCACGTTGTTGTCACGTGTTGTGTCGTCGACTTACATCGATGTCGCGCTTCGTCATCTATTGTACGTGTATGATTTGTTGCGAAAAAATTAGAAAAGCGTGAAGCGATCGTAAATATTTCTTCATTAGACATCTTTGGCAGACATCTAGACATCTTTCTCTAAGTGAAATCGGAAATTTGCGAGTAAGTGACCATGTGATTTCGCCGATTTTATCCGCATTTTACTCGTTGCCACATCCGCACATCCGCTTATTAGCAGTAGCCCTTGTGGCCCGTTGCTGCAATGTCATCAGTACTGTTGCAGTAATCTGCCTTACGAAGCCCAACGCAAACAGACCGAAAACGTTCAGAGTTAAAAACTAAGAAACTTACACAATTTAATATGAATTATCTGCTGGATTCAGTATACTGGCCAGGAAACCTTTTATAATTATTTATAAAAACAACAATACTTGACTCATATCCGCTATAACTAAATATCGCACATGACCCAATGTGACTTCTGCTTCTGTTCTGCTGAGGTACCGTACTACAATGTGCCATTTAGCAGTGGAGACAAGGCTCTAATTAAGAACTTATGACGGTTCAAAAATACAGTTTTCGGAGAATACTGGCAGAAACAAACATATCGTTTGATACGCCACATATTCAAAAAACAGATCTAACAAAGTGTAGCATCGTACAGATCATTCACTGCATTTTTGGTCGAAAGTGTACTTTGTTTACCAACATGCTTGCTCTCTATTATTGTTAGTTTTTCTTGCATTAGTCCTGTCTAAAAATACTCTTGGATCTGTCGTGTGCATTTTGCGACTTTTAATCACAAATGTAGTAAAGGTCAAAATATTTATAAGACACAAAATTGACCCGTTCACTATGGCAACGCCTGAAAAATAAAACTTTTTCATATTCATTAAAACTTTTGCACTTACATTTGAGTAAGTCAGTTGAAATATAAGCTTAGGTTTACTCTAAGCCTATACGCACAAAAACTACCATCCCGGTTTAAGCGGCACTATACTTTTTTGCAAACATAGGCCTAGGCCTATCACCTTTGTAAATCACCGCAATTTTCCACTAACTGTTTAACGGTTATTTGAACAAGTAGGCCTTAACTTGTACGAAGTTCACGAGACACGCGACAGCCTTAGCAGTTCCTGTTTGCAGGTTGTCTTGGTCTAGGCCTATCCCTAGCCATTTCGTCGCAATTCACTCTTAATGTGTGCCCCGCAGCCAAAAAAAAATCGCAAAAAACAGTAAAACCTCATATTTCGGTTTAAAGTCATTCAAGGTAATCGGTGTTAATACCACCAAAAAGCTCGTCCCCAGTGCTTGTTATGATAAGCGGCATGTCTCTATCTGCAACTTTTTCACTCCACACGAACCAACAGCGGTAAAATAGTTACATTTTAGGGGTACCCTTTTTTGACGCTTGCGTGCGACGGCCTCCTTGAACTTGAGGGGTCAGGACTAGGACTGCTACAATTGACGTTTAATGCTGAAAATTTCTTGTACAGGTTGTCTTGGTCTATCTTCAGTCATTTCGGCGCAATTCACTCTTGAAATATGCGCCGCAGCCTAGAATCGCAAAAAATCACTAAAAGCCCCTATTTCACAGTCCAGTATCGATCAACGTCGTTGATGTGGTGTCAATCGAAAGGGCGTATATACCTTCATATTAGTGACTAATAGTAATCTAAGCACTATCTCGCACCGTTTCTGAGATACGGCGACTTATTGGCTCAAAATCTAATTTTTTGTACCCCCATTTTATTCAGCGCCCTCGGTCGGAGTGACCCCTTCCGAATTTCGGAAAACGCTTTACGGATCCTAAAACTAGAGTCCTTGTGGCAGTCAACTATAAGGATTTCGTGATCATAGCTTGCGTCGTTTTGACACAATACCGCAGTGTGACAATCGGACAGACGGACAGACAGACAGACGGACACTTGGACCACGGCTTAGACGCGCAAAACATTCTGTTGTCGCGCGTAAAAATTGAAAAATAAAAAAAACTACGTTACAAAATGAGTTGTTTAAAATTAACAATACGCTGTTAAACGTAGTAACAACTGTGATCTAAGGTAAAGTTTTGCGAATAGCAAGCTCGATTTTAACACGTTTATGCAAACACACGCCAGACACCCCTACGACAAGATACATGTAAACTGACTCGTAAGTTACTTTTTACGATCTTTCGATATTCATTGTAAAACGGAGGCAAATACGCTGACAGAAAGACAGTCGTGATGTCCTTCCGCACGTGTGTTCGTAATTTTTTGCCGTGATATCTATGGCACGCATTGATGAATTTTCATTTTCACCACGTTTTTGCCACCAGTGCATATTAGGATACAGATAAACTTATTAGGTTAATTATGGGGTCAAAAAGTCATAGGTTAAGGTCACATCATGTCCACAAGTCAATATTCGGGACGATTCTGCGATGTCTGCGGTATATGCATTAATAGACATTGGACAGACATTTGCCTGTGCTGCATATGTGGCCAAAAATAGACTGATTATAGTTGGAGTGAAATAGGTCAAAATTCAAAGTTCAAGCAGGCGGAGACATTTTACATAACTCGTCACCGTGCGTTGAATCCTAGCTGTCCCGTACAGAAATAAAGAGTGTCACTTTTCGGCCTTGAGCAATCCGAGCTTGCGTCCGAGCCACCGGCACTTCTCCTTGACCTCCTCCTGCATGAGGTTAAAGCACATGGCAATCAGGGAGAGACCGAACGCCAACCAGAGCACACAAAGAACGAGCTTCTCGTGCGACGACCACTGATCCATGTCCGTGCCTGGCACCACGTCACCGAAACCGATCGTCGACAACGTGATGAAGCAGAAATACGACCCTGTCAGGTAGTCCCAGTCCTCAAACGACGCGAACATCGCCGAGCCGGCAATTATGTACGTCGCGATAATGATGAAGCAGACGGAAATCGGGACCGAAACTTTGGCCTCGGCGGCGGCCACGTGACCAACCACAACGCCGTCCTCGGCGGGGTGGTCGTCGTCGTCGACGCGGAATAAAATGGGGCCGGCCGAGCCGTATAGTGTAGACGCCGGCGGGGCCCCAGTGATAGACTTTTCACCCCAGCGGTAGCTGTTGGAGCGGCTGATCAAACTGTTGTACAGCCGGGCATGGTTGCTGTACGACGTCAATAAATAGTCAGCATCATTATCATCGTTGTCGGAAGCGCATCGACGGCTGACGAAACCCCGAACGGCACCAGTTTCCAAGTCCAGTTGTTCGACGCTGTCTCCGTGCGCGGTGAAGAAGGACTCCTGGGAGCCTCCAAACTGCGACCCGCCGAAGTCGACCGACCCTTGCCGCGTCAGTCGCGCCGTCGTCATCACCGGTGTGGCCGGGCACTTGAGCTTGAGGATGGGCGTCGCGTCGGCGCGCTGGCGTCGCACTCTCCGCAGCAGGTTGCCCACGCCGCCCGTCGCCGCCGCCGCCGACGCTGTGGCCGCCAGTCCGCCGACGCCAGCGTCAGTCGCCGTCACTGTCACGTTCCGTCGTAGCGTCTTCCGTTCCTGCTGCTCCGCCGACGCCGACTTCGCTTGCCTCGTCGAGTGACTGCGCACCAACGCCTTCCGCTTTCGATCTACTTCCGGCACCGCCAAAGCCTCGGCGGCTCGCCGTTGCACGTCGGCAGTGTCCTCCTCGCTCTCACACTTCAGAGTAGTTCTGCCGTTTTTTCGCGGCGCCGCCGATTTTGCAGCAGCTTTTGTCGACATCCGACCGGCATTTGCGCAGTCTGCTGACGTCATTCGAATTCCACTTGCGCCGCTGCAGTCGCCCGCCGTTTGACTTGATATTTTTCGCTGTCGCACGCTGCGCCTGTTTCGCTTGTATATCCCACGCACGCGGTCGCGGCTGGCTGCGGAGTCCGCCTGCGAAAACGACTTCGACTTTTGTACCTGCGAAGACGACGACGACGACCTCTTTGCCGCTTTTTCGCCTTCGCGACAAGCGCCTATCGTTTTCTGCCTCTTGATTCGGTCCGAAGCTGGGACTACTGCTTCCGTATCGTTGGCAGCGCCCGGCCCACAATGCACCTCGGCATTTTTTTTACTGCCGGTGCGGGCACACGACCTCTGGCTAGGCTCTGTCAAAAGCGCGACATCGCCGGCACTGTCGCCGACGATGTCGGTCTCTTTGGCGTCCAGGAAGTTTCTCAGCAGACGTCGACGAGTTTCGTCATCGCCGCTAGGTGGCGCCGCGTCAGACCGGAAGTCGACATCGCGCACGTCGTTGCGCGACGTCGACTGCGACACTGAAGCCTCGTCGTCGTCGTCGACAATGTCCGTCTCGCGTATGTTGGTGAAGGCGTGTTCAATGATGTCGGACAGGAAGTTGGGTGGTGGTTCATCGTAAGACGAGCGGCCGCAGTACGAGCTGACGAGGGCTTGTTGGTCCGTGTCCGGGTGTGCGCTGACGGTCACGGCCGACATCTCGTCCAGACCCGGCTGTAGACTGAACTGACCGCCTCCTCCACCAAGGACGATTTCATTGCGAGGTGAAGAAATCTCCCGCCGCCTTCTCTGCTCCAGCTTCATCATCATCATCATCATCATCATCGTCATCGTTTAGTTTGCCAAAGTAACTAAACATGTCACAACTTCAACTTCGCTGTGAAAAATAATGCGACAGAAACAACAAGATAAAAACGGACTGTACTTAACAATCTATCAGCTAGGCAATTAATCAATCAATCAACCAACTAGTTGATTAATCAGGTATTTATTGAACACATATTTCAGCATAAGTGATGTATCACATTTGAAGCTAGTTACATTTTTTATTAAAACACACAAAAACGCAGCAGAAAACGCAAAATACAGCATAATCACTAAATTCTAACGAGTAGATATTACACCACAAAAAGCAGGATGAAACAAAAGTACAGTAAAAATCAATTCTCTGTCGAATTAGTAACTGCGTTAAAAGAAGTAAATAACACGTAAAACATACACAGTTAAAATCGTAACAAAAACCAAAATCAAAATACTGCCATAGTGTCATATAGGAAACAATAGCTATAGTTGATACGATTAAGAGCAAATAAGACGAATAAGCTATAAAAAAATCAACCTTCTTGTGTTTGCGAGCGCATTGCTGACAGCAGCACACGTCGCAGCAGATTCGTTTGTAGAACCAGCGAAAGCAATCGGCCATGAAGTTGCCGATGTTGGACAGATAGAGGAACGTCAGGGGAATGCCGATTACGGCGTAGACAATAGTTATCAGGCGACCCCACTTTGTCTTCGGCGCTATGTGCCCATAACCTGCGTTGACAGACAACACGATGACAATAATCGTTATTAGACCTATGAGTAATGTGTCTATCTGCTTTCGTTGTAAAGAACGTTTTATTTGGCCGTCGCGGTAACACGTAGAATGAAAAACACATTCAAATATGTTTAGAAAATGTCTTGTGTTTTATGGTATACATAACCAACAGGACAAATGTTGGAAAAACGTTATATTGTTTGGTAAGAATACATTAACTGCAAGATGGCCTACCGACACGAAATCGATTTTAATGAGACAAACATGTTAAAAAGAATGTACGTATGTCGTTCGCACGCGTTCTCTTTCGAAAAAGCCAATGACAGCAGGCGAGTAAAGCAAAGCGTAACTGTTGCGCACGCGAAAGGAGAAACAAAAGCAGAAGCAGAAGGAGAATCGCCAAGGCTCGACCGCGTACACAAATAAAGACGTTGTTATCTACGTGCACTGGAGGTATCAGTAGCTCATTCGTCATGCCAATCAGCTGCCACTTCCAAATCTGCAAAGCGCTTCTGGCCATGAGTTTGACTCATGCAAGCAGCGATATAACAGCAAGTACCCGACCTTTACCTCTACTTTTGTAGACCTTTGTATATAATCAACTTGTCTCCATTCAGCACCTTGGCGAGGAAACGGATGCAAACTGCATGACACAAACTTGCTGCTTACCGTAACAAGCACTGCTAACGAGCTTTCATGGCAGATGTTGTCGCGCGTCACGTGAGCAACATTGATGACCTTGAACGACTTTGAGATTTAAAAAAGGAGCTTTGGGCGAAGTTTCGCAATTTGTATCTACGGACGACGCATATTTTGACAGTGAATTTCATCGAAATTCCCAATTAAAGACAGACCAGGACAACCTGCATATGAAATATTAGCGTGGCAGCACCAATGCTGTAGCTCGTCACTTGAGCATTAGGCCTACTCAAATTACTTGTTTAGTGCCCGTCAAACAACCATAAAATGATTTCCTGAGAAGATACGTTTTGAGCCGCCTACGAGTGCGAATACAACACAGGTATCAGACGTCGCATTCTGCTGCAGGTCTGCTGCGAGACAAACTTTTCTGGAACCAATATTATGCGTTATCATTCGTATTATGGCATTCGTGTAACCAGTAGCAGTAACCACTTATAGCCTAGGGGGGCAGGCCGCAGGCATCGCACTGGCTTGCCAGCGGTCACGAGTAGTCACAGATATCAGCTGATGCGATATATCTGTTGTTAATAATAGCCACCGGTGACTGAGCCGACTAAATGCCAAATCAGCTCGAGCATCAAACTTCGCACCTGTTGGCTGCTGACGCTGTGGCCACTGCAGTAGATAGGTCCACGTTGTACTTACTGACCACGGATACAGCTGTTGCAGGGGCACCGGACAGAGTTCGCAGTGATGGGCAAATCTTACTATAATGCGCGTAGAGTCTGCTTGTTTGTCTGTCTGTCAGCCTCCTCTAGCGCCTTCTCTGTTGCACGGTCGCGAACCCCGATCGCGGCGTTTGAGACTTTGGGTCTTAGGT
>Ga0209367_1000415_pt1 | contig 41129 bp, 24 predicted proteins | sample WorMetLIZISLAND2_FD_187412 | JGI IMG/M metagenome (GOLD analysis project Ga0209367, IMG submission 187412) | Marine gutless worms symbiont microbial communities from Max Planck institute for Marine Microbiology, Germany - Olavius geniculatus... ...
CAGCACATTGACACACAGTCAGTGTGATGCGGGCAATATCACCTTTTGTAATTTTTGCTGTTTTCGATGTGCAAGTCCTTAAATGTTGCCGTTAACAAGTGTATAAACTGATGTTTTGTACATTTATTTTAACTTTTAATTGTTTCATTGTGCCATTTTGTAATGCAGTCCTGGTCTGGACTCGTGTAGGGAGAACTTTAGCTACTAACTAACTTTAAAAAAAATTTTTTATGCAGTTTATCATACAGATTATATTTAATTTTATATCTTGATTATGATGTCATTTCGTCGACTTAACAATAACAATATAACAGAGAATGGCTCATGTATAGTATTGTTCTTCCTGTGTCTTGATTTACACTGAAACGTAAAAACTACAGCCTATCTGATTAATGTTACATGGCATTGTTTTTTTTCTGGGATTACCACCACTACACATAACCTTGTGGTTTTGTAGACATCTGCCATGGGTTCTGCTATTGACTAGTAGCCTAGTAAATGTTAAGGCAGTTTTCGGAATTTTTCCTGCAGTGTGACGTCAGACGTTAACGTTCCGACTTGCGGTGTGACTTCATGGTTAGCGTGTCAGACCCAACGAGATCTTGCAAGGTCACTGGTTCAACTCCTGGCCACTCCACTGTCGAGTAACAACCCTGGGCAAGTTGTTCACTGGACACATCCCACCGGTGCGATGCCTCAGTTTGGGAGCCCTGCACACAAAGTAACCAAGTCCAAAAATTCAAAAGGCAGGTGTGTGGATTACTGATGTCAATGTCAAATGTAAATTTATATAGCGCATTGTCGTCAAAACCTCTAATGCGCTGAACACACTAGTTTTTTGTGAAAACAAAAACGTTTTTAGCGACTGTCTGAAAATGTCTGCAGAACATTCCGGATCACGTAGGTCATCAAGCAGTGAGTTCCAGACAGTTGTTTCTGATGTTTAATACTGTCTACTGTGTGTCTGTGCGTTGCAGTTGTTGATCAGTTGATAACGCGAGGCTATCAGCCTCACTTCGAAGAGCTGCTACTGCGACTGAACTTCAACGAATTTTACAAGTCCAGCCATCAGTAACTTCATTAATGACTACCGTGATTCATTCCACAACATACGGTGCTGTGTGCAGTGTGGCACGTAAAAAAGTGGAACACGGATATTTGCTCTTTCATGATTTCGGAAACAGTTGGCTTTCATTATGGCAGTATAATACAGTCACGTTGAACACTTTTTTCGGTTTATTTCATTACTATTCAATATTTTCTACCGTCAGAATGTTATATCCGGTTTCTGCATGTCAGGGTTCCCACTCTTCTACTGACAAAAAATCAAGGACTTTTCTAGGACTTTCCAAGACCGCCATGAAAACTTTTCCGTGACCTTGTTGTAGCCAACGAACGTTTGAATATTACATACTGGCACCACAAATTTGAAAGTATGGGACTACAAGTAATCTGCAAAGGAAGCGATTTTCGTTTGAGCCTATGAAAGAATGCGTGATTTTCAAGGATATTTTTGCCAGGACTTTCCAGGACAAAAGTGATTTTCCAAGACTTTCGAGGTCCTGGAATTTTCAAGAACAAAATCCAGGACTTTCCACGACTTTCCAGGAGGCACGCTAACCCTGGCATGCATTTTTCGTGCACTAGTGATGTTCCACTTTGCTTTGTTATGCATAAGCCTGAAGCCTAGATGCTTTTGACTGATTGACAGACTTGTGTGATGACGCCTTGTTTGATTCAATCGTTAGTTTGTTTCACGAGTGTGTAAAACGAACAAGGTGGGAGCAAAAGAAGGAACTTGTTTTGTACCATGCACTGCATGCAATGGATGCACATACGTTGTTCTTCCAGTTTACATCATTGGCGACTTGGTCCTATGAGCTTGTGATATGTCTAACTGGAAAGACAAGTAATTTGAGCAAAGCTCGTGAGACGCGCGACAGCCTTAGCAGTTCCTCTTTGCAGGTTGTCCAGGTCTATCTGCAGCCATTTTGGTGCAGTTCACTGTTAAAATGCGTGTCGCAGGCCGAAGTCAAGAAAAATTCACGAAAACCCCTCTTTTGGGCGTTCAAGGTCATTCAAGGTCATTGATGTTGATAAATTTAAAAAGCCCGTCACCAGTGCTTGTAATTAACATATGGTGCGATACCCATATGCAAGGCCTATAGAATGCCATATAGCTATCCAGTGGTGGTTCTAGCCCTCAATATCTGGGGGCACGGCCCCATGGTGAGTGCTGTAGCTCAAGCCTATAATGGGGGAAGGAGATCAAAGCCCCCCCTAAACTGAAGCACTTTTCGTTTTTAGACGTTTGATGAAATTTGCCAACTTATCTAAAATTTGGAAATGCAAAGAAATCAGATAATTGTTATTATTTTTGCAAAAAAATCCTGTGTTGCCACGAAACGGGGGGAGGGGGGCTGGAGCAAAACGGGGGCCCAGCCCGGGCCTTAAATTGCCACTGTCGCCATCTTTTCCAAAACTGTCCAACCTTTTTACTGCAGCGGAATCCTACATAAGTGTGACCTTCACTTATGGAACCCCACGCAATGATCCGTGAGTCCAGCGGCGTGGGCAAAGTAGAATTTTCAGGGTGTCTGGACCGATGTCCCCATTGCAGCCAAGAGGCAGAGAACTTGTGGGAGTCTGAAGCAAAACCCTCAAGCGCTGACGATAAAGCAGCAGGCAAAAGACTTTAGTTTGACCGTATTAGATAATATTATTTAGCAATTTTATTTCACCCATAACCAAAAACACCTTATGAGGCAGTCGCCGACGGACCAAAAATTATCCTAGGATTTTTTAACGTTTTTACACCCACGGACAGCTCAGGAAGTCTGGACCCCCAGCCAGTTGCACTGATGGGCGAAGATTTTATATACTTTTCACGCAGAATGTTTCAAGAAATAATTCAACCATTTCTTAGCACTGACACTAATAAGTTAGTGGTCGGTGTTCAAAGCCAATATTCTAATATTGTTAACAACAAGATAATGTTCATACAAACACGGAGTCTGTCCAATGCATTTTGATAGTTTACAGTATATGTCCATATAAATATAATCAGTGAGCTGTTTAGACTGGTAGAAAAAAACAAACAGCTTAATTTCAAGTTGAACAGCAGCAATGATCCTTTCATCCATTTCTATTATTTTAACTAAACAACAGACATTGTCAGTCACGAGACCATGCAATTCACTATAAATGGTCCACGTGACGACATCGGTCACGTGACCATTCGACTCCCGGGGGTTGCGTTCCTATCCGTGGTCCATAGTGACCATGGGTCTATCTGGCACATATGGCGCCTCAAATATAATGGGATCACGACTTCGACCTTTTAACAACAAGAAAAATATTGAACACTGTATGCAAAAGTAGACAACTTGAAGCGCTTTGGTGCGTAGTACTTCTATGACTTGATCTGTAACGTAATTTTGCACACTTTTTAGGTTGTTTTTATTTTTTACCGACCAGCCGCGGAACCCCTGGCAGATGCTCGCGGACCCGAAAATCACTGGCTTATTAGTGTCTATGCCACCCTGAACAATTCAATGAAAGGCATATAATTTGAGAGTATTTATTCAGCCTCTGAACCAAAGTAAAGTGAAGAGCATACAAAGAGAGCTATTTTCAGTCAGCCTACCACACTGCTTGCTATCAATGTCTACGTAATGCAATGCAATGTCGTATGTACAGTCAGCATTTGCCTACTAGTACATTATAATGTGTACAAAAACCACATTCAGCGGGTAATAGACACAAGTTCTGTTGAATCACACATCTACTCTACTATTGGTAACAAGAAAAAGTAATTCGTCATTATGTACACAGTACACACACGTATATTATGAACAGCCGCCGAGGTTTGCAAATGCACGTCTGTACCGTTCTCTGTTGATTTCATCCGTAACATCATCACGCATGTATATATACACTGTTTAAAGTGCAGCTGCATGCAGCGCTGGCGTAAATAATCGCACAAACGATGACACAAAACTGCACAACAATTGTACAATAACACGTTAAAACATGCATGAACACATGGACAACAACCAGTGAATCAAACTCGATGAAATCTAAATACATAATATACTCAAGATTTCTATCTCAGCAGAAATTTTCTCACTATATGGAGAATACAGTAGAATAATAACAAGAAGCAATATTTACCATTAATACTGATGTTAGGTGCATTATAGTCAGTTTCAGAATATGTCATTGCATGCATAATAACTGTTATTTATATTTGACCTCAATATCCTACAAAATATAACCAAAATTTAACTCCATCAATATGTCAAAATTTTTATTTTGATTCACTGCTAACAGACAAGTTCCTGTAGGCGATGCTAAAATTTGGACGAGTATTTACATGTATATACTTATAAAATGGGCAGCGTTGCATTAGTCAGCAAATATAAGCGAAAACTAATGGGAAAAAAATACAGACCGCATCAATCTACATGCACGATTATAACAAAATTGCACTCAAAGAATCCAAGCACCTTACGAACACTAAACGTTACGCATAAAACTGTAGATTAGAACCCTGTAATAGTGCGACAACCAAAAACAAAACGATTACAAATGCAGCGTAATGTAGCTCAGATGACACAGTGATTCAGAATACAAACTATCTGCCGTTGTACCCATTGAATACCCGACTTAGAACCACAACAGTTCATTCATTACCAGGCCCATCAAGAGGGTGGGGTAGGGGGGTAAGCTAGTAGCTACCCCATCCCCGCAACGTTTGGGGGGCCCGCCGTGGCTCAGAAATACAAAAATACATCATAGCGCACCATTATGAAAAGAAAAATTCAAGCAATTTTTCCCCAAAGGGGCCCCCAAGGATGTTTCCCCTGGCCCCACTGTGGCTCTCAATGGGCCTGTTCATTACTCTTCTTACGTTCCACAGGGGAACAAAAAATGGGCAGAAACATCGTCATAATGTGCACAGTACAAAAAGCAACAGAAACATGATAAAAAGCAATGTTCAGAATTGTTACAAGTGTAAGGTGCAAAAAACTGCGTCCACAACTGCAGTGATCGTATTGGTGATTGGAAAGCTGTACGTTTAACAACACATAAATATTACAAGATGCACACAATAAATCTCAGCTGTATTGTAACATCATAAACAGCATATTTTTTACAACGTCGTGGGTCAAAACAAGTAGTAGAGGCAGAAAGTTTTTTTGACAGACAGCTGCATATTTCCAACAGACAGAGCTCAAAAGTGCAATTTTGCTCCTAAATTCTACCAACATTGGTGAGTTTTAACTCAAATTTGGATGAAAAGTTTCCAACAACAAGAAAATTGTCGTACAGACTAAAATTTAAGGGCTACTGCTCCTCGCTGCAATGCCACTGACAGTATGACTGTTTTCCCGATCTTGGCAATCTGTTTCTGAAGAATACGACTAGATTTTAAGACGACAGATTGCTAGTGAACGTGAAGTACGTATGCAAACAGCGGCTTCTCTCCTCCCCAAATCTGGAATCAAAATCGGGCGCAACTTCCCCCCAGTTTTGGGCTCAAGTTCTCCCATCCAATTTCTGACTTAAGTTTTTACGCGCGAAAGCAGCTATGCTTTCAGCGCGTCTTAGCCACCGCAATTCTGTCCGTCCGTCTGTCTGTCTGTCACACGGGTGGATCAGGCAAAAACGGTCCAAGCTAGGATCACCAAATCTTCACCGTCGGCTGCCCGGAAGACTCTAAGTTTCAGGAACCGTAAAGCTTTTCCATAAATTCAAAAGGGGTCACCCCGAACGAGGGCCCTAAATGAGAGGGGGTGGTCAAAATTTGCGATTTTCGGCCAATAACTCGCTGTATCTCATAACGATGCGAGATAAGGCCTAGGTTACTATTAATCACTAATAGGAAATCGTATACTGCCTTTCAATTGGCGCCAAATTCAATGACCTTGGATGACTTTGAATGCCAAAATAGGGATTTTTTTACGGATTTTTCGGGGATTTCGGGCTGCGACACAAAATCATTCACAAGGTGGCGGCACGGTAAGCCTACTGGCGTTGGTGGCGTGGCGTAGTTGGTAACGTGTTTCGGTTGAAACAAAGTGACTCTACGTCGGGCCCGGTTAGTACTGCGATGGGTGACTGCCTGCGGGCAGGAACTGCTATAGGCTTTCGTGCGTCCCGTGAGCATTAGCTCAAATTTCTTGTCCCCTCCATTTTGTGCTTCCTCCCTCTCTAGGGAGAAAGTTTTCTAAATGGTGTAGACTGAAGGGTGGGGAAGTTTTGTTAAGGGTGTAGTTTGCCCAGTGAAAAATAAGGGGGAAGTGTTGATCTACAACCTTATCAACACTTCCCCCCTAATTTTCACTGGGCGCAAGCTGCGCCCACCAGGTATAGGGATAGAAGCCACTGTATGCAGAGCCCCTCCACCAAATGTCAGCTGACAAGCTTACACTGTAAAAATGGCAGGCCTCAGCAGTTACAACATAACCACTGCTGCAAACTCTGCAGCCAAACACTGTGCAGTCTGCTGCAATGACCACAAAAACACTACGAACGTGACACCGAACACAGAGTTGCATATGCATCTACAGTGTTAGCTAACCACAGTACACCAAAAAACTTAAATAAAAAATCTAATGTACTCCACGCTCGTATTATGTCAACTTAGTGTACTACTCAGCAATGCCGTAACAAAAGAATGGCTGTCATAGTAATGCCCAGCAAAGGCATCTCGGAGCCTACATGAAGGTGCTATCGGCCAGCCGACAAAACACTGCTAACTTGCAAAGAGCTAATGGTATATGCCATATGACAGCAAATGCAACCTACAACAGCTAATCACACCTCCTGAACTCATTTGATTGTTACAGACCGACACACAGTGATTGTCATGACTTGTCACATGCCAAGATAGTTGTGGACATAGGTGGTCCACGGAAATAAACTGGCAAGATCCATAACTTCGTAACTGCATCACACATAACAGTTTGCAAAATTTTGTCACTGACACACTCAGAAGAGCTAAATTTGCAAACATCCAACTGCACCTCAAATGCATCACGTTTCACCAGTTTAACATTGCTTTTGAGGCAGCTGCGTGGTTTCCGATGACCACTTTCGGAAATACATTGCTGAGCATGTCAGTGAAACAGTTTTTAACTACGGCCAAAATTTAATGCAGATCTGAAGTAGGAAACTTGTTAGCTTATTTTCGTGAACTACGTTGTATATGTTTTTATAACAATTTCCAAAAGTTAACTGCCAGCAGCGCCTTTGGCCTGCCGTAACTTGAAAATCCCAGTCCGTTTACAATGACTTATTACAGTTTTTATATAAAACAAAAGCTGTGACTCTTCACCCACTAAGCAATACGGGGCAAAAACAACAAAGTCAAAACCAACTAGAAAGCAGTCGTAGCCCATAGGTACCTCCGCCAAGGCAATGCTATTCGCCACGAGGCGTCACCATCTTCGGTTTTGCAGCGGTTCAGCTTATGCCCCCTTTCACGCAATGGTAACGAAAATTTCAAAGCGATCCAGAATCCAGGATTCCTGCCATCCAGGATTCCTGCCGGATCACCCCCAAAATTTAATGACTTGTAGCTTATGCCATGCCCGACATACCCTCAAAATTTCAGGAAGATCCGTCCATAACTTTTTGAGTTATCTTGTACACACACACAGACAAACAAAAACTGGCAAAAACATAACCTCCGCCAATTCGTTGTACATACAACCACAATAAACTCATAATGCAGATATCGAGATTCTGTCAAATGTGTCAGCCACATCTGTATACTTAGGGTGGGCTAAAAACCAATACCCTTTTGGTACTGGGTTTCCTCCCTTGTTAAGATGCACTATATTTGCATTTTTGTTTACTCAAGTATCAGTTTCATGAAATGACGTCTTTTTTTATCTGCAGACATAAATAACTTGCAGTTTTATCACAACAGTTGGATTAACTAATGGTGACACCGTTTGATTCACAATCTGCATGTACAGAAATAATGGGGTTCCGAATGAATTATGAAAATATTTTCAAAGAAATCAGCACAATTAAGCCGAGAATAATTAATACCAAATGCTAAAATGGCTCAGTCTGTATAGATATCTCATGTTTTGCAATTTATACGCCATCATGCTGATATAGTCGAAAAGATGTGATTTTTTGACCCACCCGGTATACTGAAAGTTGCAAGTAATGATATTCTGAAGGAAAAGAATCTCAGTGCAACAAGTGATATAAACGTGCACAGCTGTGATAAAAACATGAACAACTGGCAGGCTGTACAAATAATATGTACCAGCATAAAGGACCAACGTCTAATACAAACGGTATGCAGATGACAACAAACGCAATCGACGAAATACGCAGAACGCCGATGAAAACTATGAACAGTCTGAACAGTCCGGCACCAATGTCGTTACCCTGTCAAAATGAAACAATCGCAGCCAGTCGAGTTACTGTGTACTGAAACTACAAGCCGCTGCACACACTACGGTCTGACTGCTTGCTAACAACTGTGAACAAACAACATAATGAAGAATAGTAATAATTATACGGGAAATATCCAGACTTTGCATGCAAACAAACAACGACTTTTAGTCGAGTGTTTACGAACTGGCAATAAAACTAGTGGGTTCCGAAAAAAATCTGATTTCAAGACGTTTATTCTTTGAACAACTATAAAACTATTAACTGGACCATTTTAAAAATACAAAAATTTTAGACAGGGAAACGTTCAAACATGAATATATACAATTTGGCTCAGAGCTAACGAATTTACTGAATAAAGCAGAGTGGTTGAGTTTAAAACAGATAAGGAACATGAAGACCATTGCCTTACAAGTTTTCAAATCCAAGAGCACCAAACTGTAATTAGCTAAAAATTGCCACAGGAAAAAGCAGCTTTGCTGCACAGTTATATGAAACGGATATGTCACTATAATCTTGCAAAAGAAGCTCATACAACATGGAGAATTTGTCAACAAATGCAGCTTGAAGTCGACTCCATATCAACTCAAAACAACAAACAAAACAATAGGTGCTGTCAACGGCAAAGAATTAACACAAAATGTACGCGCAAGCATACAATTCAATGTTTCATGATAATGTTTCACAAATATTATGACTCACAACCATACACGAATAATATATTTACACCATAATCGCAAACATAAACAAATTTGCCATCAGCAGTCATTGCATTTTAACATCACTAACACGAACCACCGAGTGTATAAATTATATGGAAAGTGCTGTACCCACACCAACGGTGTTTCATCAAGGCATAAAAGCAAATGCCAACAGATTTACCCTTTCACAACAGCATTATTCATTTACCCATCGACTGCAATACTGCCTACATAAACAAGCAAGGGTGGTAAAAATGCAGACCGACTGCAGGTATTCGGAAATGCAGCACCATCTGTATACATGACACCGATGATGTCTTTGAAAACTGCTAGCAATTAACACATGGCACGCATCACGTATCCACATGAAAACTGTACTACAAAGTGTAGACACACTCACACGCCTATACATAATATTATTCATAATAAATACAGCAAGAATCTATGACCCCCGAAACTTCTCATAATCCCGACAACAGCCGGAACCAGAAATTGCATGCTAAATAAAATTATGGGAAAGAAATTGCATAATTTAACAAATCGCTGTAACGGCTGTTCCGCAAACTTAGAATACAGAAGATATGCAGTATACTCAACAACGTTGTTTTGCATGCTGCACAATGTTATAATTATGAAAAAATTCAGCAACACTGCTACCAAGATTTATATAGAAAATACATAAATTTGAAGCCAAACATCTTTTCGGAATTCCAACTTTTTGCACTTGGAATCGGAGTGTCCAGTGGCAGTTTTCTCCCAAGTTTTTACTTTGCACATTATGATAATCACAAAATTTGGCAAAATCAGCGGTACATTTTCACAATGTTGCAACAACAGCAGCAGCAGTAGCAAGTGTATGTGGTTTTCAGAAAGAAGGGAAGGAAACATCACACCGATAAACACAGCTACACCACATCCGTGAATGATGCTGATAATATTCACACCAACGAGACATTCGCAGACAGATTACACACCTCACAACATGCAGGAGTTTCGCGACACTTGCTGCCAAACTTCAACACTGTACTAATCACAATTGAGCATTTCGACCGGCTATATAACACAAAAGATAATTCTAACGTTTACCACTGTTATCTGCTATCACAAGGTGACCGTACTCCATGGAGATGACGTTTTCTGTTGTCGTGGTTAGTCACATCAAGGATGCTTAGTGCAAGTACAGAAACGAACTTTATAGCAGTGTTACTGGCATGCCCGGTACTTGCACAAAACGATGCGCCAAAAATGAAATACTAAATGTTAGCCCTGGTCCAAATAAGCATTCTTCTGTGACAAATTCTACCCCCCCCATCCTCCAGATCCCTGATTTTTGATTACATTGCTACATTTTCCTCACAGCATCAATTTCCCAGCATTTCTACATTTTCCAGACAACTGGTCACCATGGTTATACTGAACTGCAAATCACACAAATAAATACACAGAATGTTTTGAGATGACGCATTCCTTCAATACGTCAGTCAAACAACTTCTCGTAATCTGGATGTTGTAAATGCATTGCAGTACTGCAGAAACATCAGGAGTTTATAAACAATGGATCTGCCGCTGCTGCGCATACAAGACCTTCAATACTAAGTGCTAAATATAGGTCGATTAAGTTATCAACTCAACTCCAATAAGCAGAAACAGTTCACTCTTGTACTTCAGATTTAACAGCTGCCCAAACAATGATGAAATGATTAATGACCACTTTCCTGTCCCGAACCACAGAAAAATTTTTGTCTTTCACGAACGCTATCATTGAACTTCGGCTAAATCTCCAAAAGTTGAACTACTTATTACAGGACCCCATCAACCAATAGTGTCAACAGAACTGAATGGTAAATGACAGATTAGAGCACATTTCAGTAGAAAGCTGGTGGCAATATCTAAATAAACGTCTGACAGACCAAAAATAATGCACAAAAATCTGTGGTAGAATACTGTTATCGATTACAGTGCCGAGAGAAGAATAAAATGAAAACAAACTGTTCCCATTGTAGTAACTAAGAACACACGGAAACAAATAAAATACATCATAATAAACAACAACCAACACCTCTGCTATTATTATGTACGCAACGTTTAGTTACCGATTTTTACAATGTACCACAATCTTCGGATTCTGCTAGTCAAAAAGGATTGTGCTGAACTTTTTTTACACGGTATCATAGCTGCGAAAAAAAGTTGCACGATGGAACCCTTTGTGCAATCTGCATGTCAATCTACCCAAAAAAGAGAATCCTTAACTTAAGATCAAGGCACACATTACAGATTAACTGAATTAATGCTAAACAAACTCCTATTGAAAATGCCACACTGACATGCGTTAAAATTCATGTCTCGGTGTATATGTCAAAAGACAATTTAAGTATTCGCTTGCAAAAAACACTACATTCACACCTGCTCGCATGAAAGTAGAGTAAAGAGTACATGAAAAAGAAAGCACCACACTTTTTGTCAGTAAAAACCAAATACTAAACTGATGCTGCCATCAACAGTGCTAGTTCAGAAGATAAATTACCAAACAAACTAACAAAAAAAACTGAAAATCATTGATAAGCAACAAATAACAAACACGCTGTAAGCCGATTAAGGCGGATCGATTGTCCAGAAATAAAAACAATCGGTCCACTGTCCCCGCAATCCTCAATAGTATCGAGGCACAACATTGTACAACATTGAGCTCTGTTGGCCGTCCGGCATTTGTCGCAGCGATTCAGAAGTGTCCGATAATCCAGGCCAGGATGATGCGTGCACGGGAGGCATTCTATAACCACTGTTTGAAATGCCATACGACCCTTCTGTCTCAATACCGCGTTCGTAGCCGGCCTGCGAATGAATGCCAGAATACCCTGATGTCAAATGAAAACCCTCCGACTGAACTGGCGACCGATATACGTTTCCTGGCAAGCTGTATTGGTAGCTACCAATTCCAGACATTTGCGACGATCGACTGTACAGCTCTGACCATGCCCCCGTCTGACTGACAGCACTGGGAGGATATACAGCACCATGCTTTGCAGTCAGTGAGTTTATGAAATGATCTGACATTGACGGCACTTCCTTTGTGTCAGTTCGGTACGGAGCAAATGGCTTGAGACTTGTCTCAAAGCCCACACGTCTGTCAAAAGCAGTGCCACTCTGAGAGAAAGGGGACTCGGGATGGTGCCAGTTGTGTAAGGGTGACTCGGGATTACGCCACTTCTGTTGTCTGGACAAATCAGCCGGTCCGGACAAACGTCGCTGAGGCCACGCGGGCATGATGCCGTCATGACCCAGCCACTGCTGTCTGTTCTCTGCCAGTGACCAGGCTGGCACTGAATACGTGCCATCTTCACGGCATATCCCACCACCATCGAACCCAGTCTCAGACAAGCGATCTCGTGCTGGCATAAACGACGAGTTGCTGTTTACGTGTGAACTCCACCTTGAGGAATTCACCGGCACAGACCAAGGATTAATGGCATCTTCAAAGGGTGAAGAATGGCACGGTGTTGGTGCAACCATTTTCGGACTGTCCACCGGCAAACGGCTCGACTCTGATGTTGAGATATTTCTGTTAAAATGAACCTGATGTACATCGGGGCAGCTGTATCCATCAGGCAAATAACCATTAGCCATGTCTGTCTGGTCCGACTGCGGCAGCATGGTATTTCTGGCAGCAACTATGTCTGGTGGTTGCCTTGGATATAAGTCATCAGTTAGGTCTGAATTCTGTGGCAGTGACGGAGAGGATAAGTTATCAAAAACAGCCGTCTGCTCCTTGTGGTTACCGACATTTTGGTACAAGGCAGAGTGTGGTGCCGGCATTAAATCTGGCATTATATTGCCGATACGGTCAGACTTTGATTGACCATATGCGGCGCCAACAGGTGAATCAAACGGGGACATGCTGTCAAGGGGGTCACGGGATGAAAGTGCCTCACCGTTAATGGCATCACTCAGTTTACGCAGCTCTTCGCAGAGATCCTCGTCAAGAGGCTCCGTATCTGATGTCGATCCTGTCGGCCCACGTTCACCCCCTTCGTCCGCAGTGTTGACTCTGGCTTCCGGACGCTTGCGATGATTGCTGATAAAGCCGTCATTTTCATCTAGCAGCCACTCATCGTTGATGTCTATGTTATCCAGATTGTCGTCGTCGCAGTCTTGCGACAAAGACTCTGGCAGCGACCAGCGTCGACCGTCTGCAGCGCTCTCAGTTTCCAACTTACTTTGCTGTTTGGCCTGTAAATCGGACACACTGACACCTACTTCTCGGAGTTTAGGCAACTCTGTATTCTTCACATTAACCGAGACACTATCTGCAACTGGCACGGTCTGACCACCATTTCTTTTGGCTTTACTACACAGCTCTGCAGTTCGGGATGACACAAACGCACCACCGGAGGATACTGTGGCACCAGTGGATGACAAAATGCCACTATTCTCCGCGTCCAGTTTTCGTTTCCGACCACATCGGCCAACCGTCTTTTCGCCGTGTACTTTCTCGAGGTGGTACTTGAGGCCACTCTTCTGCCGGTAGGCAGCCTCGCAGTGGTGGCAGTGATGTGGTTTCTCGTCAGTGTGACGTCGGTAGTGAACACGCAGGCTGTCGGGATGCGAGAAAGCTTTGCCGCACTGCGCCCAGTCACAGACGAAACGTCGATCCAATGCATCGCTTGACGATAACTCCGACTCAGCAGAGGCTGCACATGCAAACATAACTGGAACTATAACAAGAGGGTGCAGCCGTTGAGGGGCCGCCCGCTATGGGTTCGTCCTTGCAGTTGAGTATGTGCGTGCTGTTTTGGGGCTTTCTAGGTCTGTGCAAGGCGGCAAGGGATCCTTACACCACCTGCCAAATATCAAGTTGATCGGACAACAGGCGGCAAAGTTATGGGGATTTTTCGCCAACAACGCAATTAGCCACCGTGACCTTGACCTCTGACCTTGAAATTGGTGCACGGGGTGCTGGTGTCCCAGTGACCCTTCCTACCAAGTTTGGTACTCGTAGGCCTTTTCGTTTTCCCTCTAGGTGGAGGCATGGGTCAGACAGACAGACAGACAGACAGGATCAACACATGATGGGGCCCCCTTCTAGGAAGGATGGCCCCATAATAACTAGCCCATAGAATTTACTAAATGCTACATGCAGGGGCCTCTATCCCTATACCCGCCGAGTGCAGCTTGTGCCCAGTGAAAAACAGACAGGGGAGTGATCTTAATGGTGTATGCAAAACTGCCATCACCAGAAGTGCTCTTTTTAGCTCAAAATGCACCACAAACCATTTAGCGGTCAGACTATGCCCAGACCCCTTAGATGGACTGAGGGTGTGGGCCTATTAGAAGGGTGGGGTAGTAGAGAATGGAACACAAGGGGGTTAGGGAAGGAAAAGATAGCAAAGAAAAGGGGAATAAACGATAGAGAAGGGGAGTGGGAAAAAATGGGGCAGGAAAGGAAGGAAAAAGTAAAGTCGGGGGGACAAGCCTGATTTCGATTCTAGATTTGGAGGATAGATGATGATGATGATGATGAAGGACAAATAAACTTTAGCGCGGCGTTCAGTCCTAAGACTACAAGGACACGTAACAAAAAGCTTAAACACTGAAGTCACGAAATAGTAGTCAGTGCAATGAGACGTTCTTAGTCATGTCTGTAAGACCAGGCAAAAAGTTCGGTTTTCAGTCTTCTGCGAAAAACTTGCAACGATGGCGATGACCGGACTGACTCCAGCAAACTGTTCCAGTTTAGAAGCTCCTGGCTAGATGTCTAGGTTGAACAACATACAGTTTTTGATGCACCTATGTTTCCCGCTTAACTCTTTTCATTCTTTCTAAAAACTAACTACATATCGTAGATTCATTTCAATTTCATATTACGCAAGTCAACCTAATCATCAACCAGTATAAAACAAAAAACACATGCTTGTTTAACAAGCTTTCTTATCTGCGGTTAATCCACGTAAAAAAAGAATGAAGCTTTTGGTACTGCTGCAGGTTTTTTACAAGCCTAACCAACAGTGATGGAGCACAAAAGAAAAGAATAAAATACCATAACAAATATTCCAAATATTGGCCTACAACATTCAAATAAATACTGCCTGAAGTAGATCACTGTCTTCAGAAATTTCTTACATCTTTAGTCGTTTTCTGGCATGTATGTTATTAACCATACTATAAGTGGCCATATAAGTTTTAGTAAAGAGTAAAAAATGCTGACAATGCTGCATAAGTAGAGGCATAGTCAGGGAATGATCACACGCATACCTAACTTCACATTAATGATGTGAAATAGGACACAGACCATCCTTATATTCACACTTCAATTCAACCAATTTCAGTTAACCGACCCACTTCTTGGGAGTTTCTCCTGTTTATGGCTGGAACAAGACATTTTGTCACCCGACAGCAATCAGTGTCAAAGCATTGTACAATGTACAGAAAATATAGAAGCACCAAACGAAGCACTATGAGATGACCAATATATGGTATAATAGTAACTTATATAAAAAGTAGAACTTTAGCAAACCGGCATGTGTAAGCTGATGTCTCTTGAAGTGACCGTACTTTGCAAACTGCATTGTACAGCCAGGTTGTGCGCATGAGTATTTGGTTGGACCGAGTCGATGGACGGCCATGCGGTGACAGTTTAGCTCCTTGTCAGACCGAAATGTCACGCCACTACAACCATCAATGTTACAGCAAAACGGAGTGTCAGCACCGCTATGTGACAAAGCATGATTCGACAGCGTCCACTTCGTTTTGAATGTCTTTCCGCATTCTGTACACTGAAACTGCCTCGTATCTCTGCCGACGACTTCATCTAATGGTTGCGTTGGTTTCAGCGTTACTGATGGCGTGCCGCTCGATACGCTGCAAGGCTTCGAACTTGCCGTCGTGTCCGACGCAGTATCTACCGCTTTTACCAAAGTGCCGTTGTTCGCCGGCGGATGCCACTTGTGAGCATGCGCTTTCATCACGCTGAGGAATTTGAATTCTTTCCCGCAGGTCTGACATGCCCATCTCTGCTTCTCTCCACTACACTGCAGCTCATGCGCTTCCAGCTCGGTGCTCTGGAACAGAACACGGCATTTCTTGCACAGCCGTCTGCCACACAGCCCCGGGTGACGTATGCGGCGGTGATCCTCCAACAGATCGGCTCGGTCGCATGCAAACTCACAGTGTGCGCACAGGAAGATGCCATGCACAGACAGATGCTTTCGTACCTGTCCCTTCTTGCTGGCGGAATAAGCACAGTGAGGACAGGAAAAAGACTTCACCTCTTCGTCACCCGCTCTGGAAGTAGTTCCAGTCTGCAAATTCCCAATTCTTCCACCATCCAATGACGGATGACTGGGATCAACAGTCAAATTCCCCTGGAGCTTAGAATCACTATTTGAAAGTGTTGACCCAGGACCTGCTGTACGCACAGATGTGGACATGCGAGCGGAAAGATTTGTCCTGGTTGGGCACTTATCATCCGTGACATATTGTTCAAGTTCCGAAGAGGCCAACAGATTATTACTACAATAACTGCCATTTTGATAGTCGTTAGACGCCAGTCTTTCAGCAGCCGTGAGGGATGACTGTTTTGATGCTGAGTCTGTGACAAATGTGCCAGACCGCTCGTCCAGTATATCCGGTTCTGTATCTGCTTCCAGCAAAATTCCATGATCTAGTGACTTACTCCTTATTCTGTCACTGTCAACGTCACCAGCAAAATCACTGTTTACCACCAGACCGCCACCAGAGTCTCTGATCAAACTACGGCCAATCACTCTGTGTTCCGTTCCCTCACTGTGACACGATGGTGTTGGACCATCTTCAGATTTTCTACCCGAAGGACTGAAGCTGTTATCGACCGGGTCATTTCCGGAGCTAAGTTCATCAACTCTAGTGGTTCGGTCCATGCTGTCCAATGCATCGTTGCTGGCGTCACCACAGTAGGTTTCATATGCGCTGTCGTTGAGACTATCACTCGGACGCAGTGCCTTCAATCTCAGTGAATCCTGCAGGCCGACGCTCGGCAGCACACTGAGCGATGCATGCTTCACGGGAGAATCCATCGAAATCTCCACCATAGCACTGCTACTCAGCGACGACAGCGGCTTTCGACTCAAGAATTCGCCCCGACCGCCGTCCTTGTGGGGGTCAACGTACGACCGCTTCAAGGACACCGGAACATCAAATTTTGGTCGCACTGACATCAGGGACAATGGGGACTTGTCCGGCATGATCCGCTCGACGATCCTGTTGAGCTGGCGCAAACTGTCAACGTATGGCTCACCAGTGTCGACATCACTACGCTCCATCGGCACAGCAGTGCAGTATTTGTCATCAGCCGTGTGAGACCACGCCCAGCCATGCACATGATCATCCATGACTGCTGAGCACTACAGCACTGGCCGATTAGCCAATGTCAAAGAGCTCTGTATTTGTACACATCATCCGGTCAAGCTGAGCTGCGCTGAGCAACGAAGGCAGAACTTACAGAATTGCCCATTGACATCCAGATCTGCAATAACCAAACATCACACCATTATTTACATTAGCAACATATGATGCAAAACAGTAGTGATACTGTGAACATGTACAGCCAATTCACTTCGGCTTATGCAATGCTATATGGTCTCTACGGGTTTTCAACCACAGCCAGACAGATATTCTTGCACATATATAGCGCTATCACTTAACTGCAAAGAAATGCTTCACAAACTAGTGGCTGCATAAGTGCCACGGCCATCTAGTACCGGGGCCTGGGCAGGCTATTAATCACAGAGAACTGTATTTTAAGAACTCATTAATTATACCTCACAGCAACATCCACCATTGACAGCGAACAGCAGCGAATCATCGGCGATATGTGATTGGCCCGTTTAATCAGGTCACGGCCTCGTAATTAGGACATGACCTGGAACGACCGTTGTTGTTGTCAAAGGCTATAATTCGAAGGACCGGCTGTAACAGCTTGTTTTTAATCTGCGAAATTATTTCTGCTTTTGTTACTTATTTTTTACTTTGTCCTTGATTTATACGTTGACCACACTCGCACTGTTTGTCAACAAAAGAAGATGGAGAAGCAAGTATATAGTAATGCTGGAAACGGTGATTTTAGACTATTTGATGATCTCCGTTGTGTAATACAGCAGGCAAACAACTGTCTGTTACTTCGGCAATTTGAAGATTGCTTGGATATATGCGAGAAAAATATAACCATTGCTAGGAACTACACTGAGAACGAGCGGTAAGCTTGATTGGCTCTACTGAAATCCGTTATGAGTACAACAATCTTTCTTTGCGGGACATTCTGAGTCATTTCTCCATACTTCCTACTAAATGTTACTGATGTCCGCCGCGACAACTGGCAGTAGAAAGTGCAACGCGTTCATGGCTAGAAACATTTTGAAGTTTTGAAGTACTTGCTGCATTAACACCGCTATTGGTTCTGAAGCGTATCCAAGCAGAAAACTTGCAGAACTGCAAAATCGCGATACAACAGATCACAAGGCCTAGTAGCAGTAGTTTTTGGAATGTCCTGACGATGCTGCCGTACTTCGACCCCTGAGCACTTCAGGGATTGCATTTTACAATAAACTCTGAAGAGCCAGGGACACTCATCTCTATTTAAGTCAGCACTTCAGTTTTGCTTCTAGACATTTTTGTTCTATGCACTCAGCACTGCCGATATGTCCATAACCACTACTAGTATGGAGTCTTTAAGTTTGGCCATATCCTGAAGAAGAAGAAAAAGAAGAAGAAGATTTATCATGTGTGTGCACACATGGTGCAGTGGTCACGAATGATGGCAGTCCGTTCAATTAATCAAGATCACATGGATATTGTTAGACTGTCACTGAAAGGCATTTATTTATTTATTATTTATATATTGTTGTCTTGAACGCCATAGTTTATTGCTTAATTTGGGGACGTTTTTAAGACCTTGACCTTGAACTCGAGACTGGTCTAGAGACCAAAAATTGTTGTTGTTCTTCATTGCAAAAAGTCTTGTTATTGAGATTTTTTTTTATCTTGGTGATGGTTTCGCATGATCTTTGAGGTTATTTAATCTGTTGCAGATCTTGGTGTGGTACATTTTATTTTAGCTTCAAATTTGAAGTTTTGTGCTGTGAATTAAGTCACTCAACGATTATGCACTACTTGGAATTTGCTAGTTAAACTTCTAAAACACTAGACTTATTTATGGCTTGGAGTTTCTGACATCATTTCTCGAGCTCTAACATCATTGGTAAAAAACTTGTTGCAGTGCATTTTTTGTTGTTTTCATATTATTTTGTGGTTTGTTCAGTGCCCGAGCCAGTCTGGAAGCTCTGGTTGCTATAGCTGTGCAAGCTTATGCCGAGTTGAATCGATGGCGTGAAGTTCTTCCATTTGTAGCTCAAACGTACAATGGCATCGAAGACTGCTCATCATTAATTGCCCATCTTTGGTAAGAATTAAAATTTTTAATCAGTCTAACTCCTGATTATATCACTTTGATTTCTCTGTGTCATTTTCTGTGTGATTTTGTCTCTGTTTGTTTATGTCCATTTCTGTCAAGTATAGGTTTTAACATGAAACAAATGCATTGATTTATTTATTGATTAAGCAGTAGCGTAACATTTAACATATTTTTTCTGTTGCATGTCACATTTTACATGCTGCTTTGACATAGTGATGCCAACCATTTATGTGTTCGCATGGACATTTGCCAAACTGAATAAAACTATAATATCGTATAATAACTGAATGTCAGCTAAAGTAAAGGTAAAAAGGTAAAGGTCATCAATTTGTATACAGGGTGGCCACAGGGCCTTGAAAGTGCTTGAAAGTCCTTGAAAAAATGCTCTTTTTTCCAGGGCCTGGAAAGTCCTTGAAAATGGAATAGGTCCTTGAAAGTTTTGGAATTTGATGTAAAAGGTCCTTGAAAATCCTTGAATCTAACCATAACCATATTTTAAGAACACATTGCTGGAATGCATTAAAACCAGTAAAGATTATGTTGTCCTGTTTGATGAGAGCTTAAATAAGGCCACATAGGGAAAGCAGTTGGACGTGTATGTCCGGTATTGGAATGATGGACCAGTGAAGACTCGCTTTCTTAGTGCGGAATTTCTGGGACATGCCACTACTGATGATGTTTTTGCTATATTGTTGTCGAGTTTGGATGGTTTGAATCGCAAACATATGGTACAGTTGTCGATGGATGGTTCATCAGTGAATTGGAAGGTTTATGAATGATGCTGATGCACTGTTTACTGCAGCGGATGACTTTTCAGAGCAAGCAGAGAAATTGCAGCAACTAACACTCCTGGCAAAAGCGAACGGTATGCGCCGAGCAGCAAGAGAGAAAGGAGACCAACTGGAGGAACTGAACCAGCTTATAGTACTATAATAAGCTGTTGGAACTTGAGAACTATCCATAAAGAGAAGTTTCTGTAAACAACTGTAAATATTTGTGTAAATATCTGTGAATATTGCAAACTGAACAATGAACTAAAGTGGATTAGCAAGCATCACCTGCTGTGTAAGGTTAGAAATTATATTTTTTTGTGCTGCCTAATGGTTTTCTTTTTGATGCCAAAACATTGCATACTCTCTAAAATTGTCATAACTAAAACCTCTGTAACTTGGCAGAAACGTCAACGGAATAGGTCTGGAAAAGTGAGTTTAAGGTCCTTGAAAAGTCCTTGAATTTTTTTCTTCCCAAACTGTGGCCACCCTATGTATAGCACATCGTCGCGAACACGCCTCTAATGCGCTTTCGTCACTAACCAGAGCCGTCTGCCCCATGGCCACCATGTGCAGCTTGCAGACACAGGCTGGCGCAGCGGCCGGCTAGGCAACCCCAGTCAGCTGTACCAAGGTCCCCACCTTCCGTAACCCATGTAATGGGTTACTACTCATTTAACCGACCTTGGAGGGATGGCAGGCTGAGTTGACCTTGTTGGCTGACTGATAGCTGACGCTTTACCCACAAAGTGGTCACACGGCCATCCATCAGTCTAGTGCAGGATAGGGAAAGTTCGCCAGCCAGGACTGACATTCTAACCACTATGCTACGCCACCAACTGTGTAAATTAAAGTGTAAATGAATAACATTATTAGAACATTATGTAAGACAATGTGCTTGTCAGTTCTCGCCAGTGTTTTCGATCAGCCTGAGCCTAGCTTTGCACAGCTTGTAAGCAAGCCATCCAGAGCCATTTAATGCTTAAGTTATGGCAGTTTTGCTACTGTCATAAAAATCTGTTTCTTTCACCTTGTTGTTTGTGTTGCCATGGGCATTGGGTGACTTCACTTTTTGACTTAGACTTTCACTGAGACTTTTGCTGAGCCTAAACTTCGGTCTAAGTACCTACTTAAGTCAAAAAGTGAAGTCGCCCATTGTGTTTGCTGACTGTTTTGTAGTTTATCCCTTCATGCGCATCTACAAGACAGTGTAACGTGCTCCATTATTGCAAATATCTGGCTGAAGAATCCCTCCAATTTTGTCGTTACTGGTTATCAGTCGCTGGCTGAAATGTACATAGTCAAAGTTCTGTGTGTTGGGCGTCGCTGGGATGAGGTAAGACCATTCTTGGACAGTTGTCCTGGCCTGTCAGAATCAGTTCGAGACTCGTTGGCACAGCAGGTGTCTGCTTATCGACATAAGCTTGAAGAGAATGAAGCCGATCGTATTGAAGTTCTTGAGTCTCGTAGCAACGATTCTGAAAATACCGACACTCGGACTTGTGATTCTACTTTTGACCAAGTGCACTCAGTTAGTGGTAATCATCGCTGTTTTATTCTTAGCTTGGTGTTAAAATATTGTGCAAAAGACGTGTAATTTTGTGTGCAATGATCGAATGACATTTTTGTTAAGGTTGGCATTGGCTTGTGGCAGAGTTTTGGGTTGTTGGGAAATTTTCTTTTCGTTCAAATTTTTTTTGTTCAGAAGTGTGAATTTTGGAGCTGAAAAACCCTCATCTTGTGGGGGGGGGAATTGAAATTGTGAACACTTATAATCTCTTCTGTTGTAAATTTGCAGCTGTCTGTCCAAAGTTACAATTTTCTGCCTTACCTACTTCTTTAACCCACGACACTGCTTAACCTTGAGATTCAGAGTGTTGCTCTCGAGTTCTTGGTTTTGTTCTCAAACTTCTGTGGTCTCGGTCTTGAGAGTTTTGTCTAGTTTATGTCACTGATTACAGCTTGCAGTAATCTGGCAATTTTGCAGGGTAGACGGGTATTATTCCATATTTGTGATGCAAACTGCAAAAGATTTTCATCCGTGGCGGTAAAATCAGTGATAAGCTCAGGGTTCCCACGCCTTCTGGAAAGACCCAGATTTTTTCTTGAAAATTCCAGGACCTGGAAAGTCCTTTAAAAATATCTTTGAAAATCACGCATATTCAACTGATAATCATTTTTTTCTGCTTGTATTGCTCGCAGATTACTTGTAGTCCCCTACTTGTAAATTTGTGGTGCCATTACACATTATATTTAAGCATTCGTGGACTACGAAAAGGTCCTGGAAAATTTTTCATTGGGTTCTGGAAAGTCCTGGATTTTTTGTCATTAAAAGAGTGGGAACACTGTAAGCTGTCAGTGACGTCCAGGAAGTCAATTCGTCGATTTACAAACTGATTTTCAAATTACTTTCATGAAAGAATCAATGTGTTAACTGTCTCAGTACCTGTCAGTTACTGAGGTTCGTAGATGTTGTGATGTAACATGTCACTTTGATATTCACGGTTTTAGACTGGTTACCGCAGTGGATGGACCGGTTACTGTGCTATGTGAAACAACATCTGCAGTCCAAGTGTGTTCCGTACATTTCACTTCCATTAGTCAGGAACATCTGCTTTGCATTGATCATTCTGTACTTGGCATTGTCTCGCTGGGAAAGAGGTTAGTGTTGTTATCACATCATGTCAGAAATAAACGCATGAATCCACTTGTTTAACTGGCCATTTTTTCTGGAATTATTCCATTTTCACAGTCACCACGTCTTAGTCACCTCATTTCATACATACCCAGGGCATCATTTAGAGGGAGCTGGAGAGGCCTACGGGCCCCCATCGAAGGATTTATGATTTAAATTTTTTTCCTGTAAATTGTGCCTTTGAAACAGTGTTACTGCTGCAAGAACAATATGTTACGTAGACTGAGGCCCCAAAGATTACTGGGTCCCAATGATTTATTGAAATGACGCCACCATGTATTCACATATTCACATTCAAAAACTTTCGTTCGTACTTCGCAAAAATCATAGTATGAGTAGCAAAGCGTTTTAGGCATATAGCAACATTCACAGTAATCACTCTGTAATATAGATTTTTTTTGTTGATTGTCATGCAAACATATTTTGAATATTTGTTCTGTCATGTAGAAGGGTTTGGCATACCTTTTTAGATCTGTCTTTATTGTATGTCCCCAAACTTGAGTTTTAAAGCAAGTTTTGATGTTTCACCTTTACATGGCTCGAAGTGGGACGCTATGTATAGCATACCAGCACTTCCTTGGCCGCCTGGAAACCATGCCGGCACTTTTTTTCTGAGAAAAGTCATACCGGTATGCTTTGCAGGCCATTTTGTGAGATTTAGGCAACTGGGGCCAAATTTTCGATACTTTCCAAAGACATTTTCCAAAGACCTTCCTATGTCAGATGGTTTAGGAATTCCAAAGAAGTTTTCGTATCCGAATTTTTGACGGCTTTCTTTGCGTTTTCAAAGAACTTGATCTTTTCTTATCTTCCTAAACTAGTTCAACCAATCAGATGCACTTATACCGACCATGTGACGTAATCAAAACTTCTTAAAAAAACTTCTTATCTTAGCACGTCCACGGAAAATGCATTTTACACACCTTTCGTTTTTTAAGTTAACCAAATGTCAATTTCCTTTACTTACTCATTGTTGATTTTATTGCAGCGTTACACAAATAACCTATGACGTCACATATGACGTTCAAGCTAAGTGTGAACATTGTGTACTTTTTTGCAAATTTCGTTTTATTACACAGCTTTCTCCGTGTAAGACAAGGTTAGTGCTTTTCTGTATATTTGCCTAAATTCTTCCTTAGAAGTTTCCAAAGAGGTTTTGAAAATTGCACACCCTTTCTCAAAATTTTCTTTGGAAGATTTTCTCAAATTCGTTCAAAGAAATTTTTCAAAGAAGTTTCGAAAATCCACATACTTTCTTTGGAAAAAAGTCTTCCAAAGATCTTCCTAAGAAGTTTAGAAAATTTGGCCCCTGGTTGCTGATGTTTGCATCGATCGGTGGCCAAAATAACGCTAGCTTGAGTGGAGCAAAAGAAGGAAGGCACAGCGACCATACCGGCACTTATTTTTTCCCACTTTTTGAGTTCTGCACCTTTGTGATGTACATTACACTGTGGTCCGTAATAGGGTGGCAGTGTTACTTTCGGTCCGTATTTGCAAGTTTTTCACGCTGTTTATGTTGCATTTTTTGTATGCTGTTTCTAGGGTTGTTGAAGTCTGTCGTCCTCAGTCGCATTGTATCAGTACTGGCAGCTCTGTGGCGTGGCACGTTTGCACCATTTTATATGATCAACCACTGACCCAACTTGAAGAATAACCAACTGTGACATCCTGCATTACCTGTTTGTTAATCACATGTTTCTGATGGTGTAAGGTGCAACCACACCGTTACACAACTACGTTATCACTTGAAATACCTTTCTTTTACATTTACATAATTATTATTATTAGCAACCACAAGATTAACGCCAATTTTTGGAACTGTGAAATCATTTGCAGAAGGGTTGCTAACTAGGTTGCTAACTAGCTTTATTGCCTTGAGGTCAAATGCAGCTTAATTTACAGCCAAATAGCCTATGTTATATAGATAATAGCCATCTACGCACCTGCAGCAAGAACCCTGATGTTAAAGGCCATGTCACACCTCTTTATGCTAATTGGCTTATCAAATGCTGATTTGATTTGTCGATATTCATTAATCTTCTGGTTGCTAATACATCTTAATGCCTTAAAAATAAGGTTCAAAGTGCTCAGTTTTTCCTTTTCATGGCTTCGGCAATTTTTGGAACTGTGACATCATTTGCGGAAGGGTTGCTAACTAGGTTGCTAACTAGCTTTATTGCCTTGAGGTCAAATGCAGCTTAATTTACAGCCAAATAGCCTCAAAAAGGCCACATCTTCCACCAATAGTGAGCCCAATAAAAATCACAATATTCCACTACATCGTTGATTTTACTAATTGCGCACCTCTATTAGTGTACAGATCAACAATTGCATAATTTCTGATGTCACCTATGTGTCATTACATGTACTATAAATCCGACATTATTCTGAGTAAAACAGACAAATTTATTGTGTTTTCAGTGCGAATGTCAGTTTGTCAACAGTGATCTGAAAGTGACGCCATCAGTACTGTGGCATGTTTGGGTGCGTTCGGCTGGCACAACGTTTGTACTAAAATTGCTTCAAAGCGATGTTCTCATTTCATTTGATCAGCGTATTATTAATTAGTGTTACGTTCTACACATATTTAGCCAATATCATTTTTTCGTGCGTATGGCCTTTAACCTCTGCAATAACTGTACCACATATCTGTTTATACTTATGTGAAAGCAGGCCTGTATCAACTTGTACAATGTTATTTCTATCCTGGTGTTTATTTTCTTCATATACTAGTCGCATCGGCATGTATTTTGGGGGAACATTGGTTTGCTGACCCCCCTCTGGGCCCTCAGTCATAATTGGGAGTGAGGATAAAGTCTAACTGCATTGAGCCCTCGATATTCCCATGTTTAGCTGAATATGGATCAATTGTCCCAACTGCCATTATCATTTTCCTAATCATTTTGCACATAACATTCAGTGGACGACTACTACATGCCACTAAATGTCCGAGGATGCCAATTTATGTGCGTTAGTATGCACTTGTGCAATTCCTAATTTTAAAAATTCCATTCCACTTTCCTAACACAAAATTCCGACCCCAGTTGAAGAACTAGTATGACAAATACAGCTCTGCATGAAAGAATGTTGAAGACTCAACAGTTTCTGAACATCGGCCCTTTTTTGTTCTTTTCCTCTGAGTTAAGAAGCACACTTCAGTAACACACTGCATACAGTATTTATTATAACATTATTATTACAAACGTCATTGTTACCCGCAGTGTTATTATCCATATCACAACCAACGTTCCCTCCTAGTTTAAAACAGACGATGCATGCACACGACTTGCGCAGTATTTTTCCCAGTGACCCAAAATGTGCACATGGAAGAAAATGCTTGTTTTTATTCTGGTGTTGATTTTCTTCATCCTACGTACTAGTTGTGCTTGCACGCATTTTGACGAAACATTGGTTAGAACAATGCGTAACTAAGTCGAAGTCAGTTTGGAACATTTGCTGACATATTCGCTGCAAACAAGTGCACATGTAGGTTTTAAAAAGCCACACATTTAAACTGACTGCCGGTATCATTTTCCTGGACGTTACTATACAAGTTAATGGATAACACGGGACGTTTGTCCTCTTACATTAGCAAGTTTCATATCCCGCTGCAAGGCAATAGTTGCACTGTGCCTAAGTTCCAATAATAGCCAGAAAAGTCCAACATTGTGTTTCACTGGCAGTGGCATATGTAGAGATAAATGGGTCAGCCTTTGGGCACCAAGCCAGACTAAATACATAATTTTCATGACAAAAATTACAGCCCACTGGCGTGAAAAGTATTACTGTCTTTTGGCTGCTGTGGTTTATATTTTTTACCACGTTTTATCATTTGGTGGCCTTTCCGTGTCAAAATAAATGGACCTAATAGGCACCAGAACTGAAACCCATGCAGTAGATTGCACTAGGCAACTAGTCATTGATGTTTGCATCTGTAACTCATAAATCACTAAATTATCACATATGTGATGACTTGAAACTCTCAAAACTCAAAACAAACAGCCAGCTGAGTCTAGCGAAATTAAAGAGAATTAATAAATAGAAAAACAGTAACAAGAAACCCAGCTGTCACTAGGACAGCCGACCATACTGGTTGTCAGTCACCTTCAAGGTCATCCAAAATCGATGATTTTTATTATCTGAAAGGGCATATGCCACTTCCTATTAGTCATCAATAGTAACCTTGGCCCTATCTCACCGTTTTCAAGACAAGGCCGGTTTTCCATTGAATTTCCTACCCCCCTTCATTTAACCCCCAATTTGAAAATGTTCCCCTTGCACTACATCACTGAAATTTTGCACGCTTGAGTTTAATGCACATGGCTAATTATTCGTGCAAAATGTTTTCCCCTATGACCTAACGGTTAGCCACAATACATCCGTTACAGGTGACGGACGGACGGACGGATGAACAGACGACAACCATACCAATAGCTCAGCCGTTACTTAAGTACAGTCGGCTGAAAACTCACAAACTTCAAAAATTGATCATGCAACCATACAGTAATCGATGAAATTAGCTCGCATGGGACTAGCATGTATGGTCATCACAAAAAGTCTCAAGTCTTCGGTACAATTTCCAAAGCAGCAAAACTTGTGCTTCTGCTGACGAAAATAGAAGCACTTCACAAAGAACATCATTTTGTGAGTCAAAATTTTATCCAAGTAGTGCCATATTTAGGAGCCTGAAACGCCTAAACCTGTGGATGGCATAAAATCACAAAGGGCCAAAAGTCACAAAAATGCTGTTCATTTCATTTCTAAGACTGAAAGTGTGAAAGCGCAAAGCAAGGCAAGCAACACAATAAAAATCATGCTAATGCATATCACAATCTAACAGCATCCAATTAATAACAATACCGTAAAATGATAAATACACAATTAAATACATGTACAATTCTGCCACGAAATATAACGTACATGTGTAATTAGTGGATATGACAAAAATATCACCACCTTCACCACACTGGCAAAATTAAACAGGCTAAACAAATTGCACGACGAACTTCGTTAAACATCTTCTAAGGTACCTACAACGAACAAATGTGCATTTAATGCAAAATTCCCTCCAGACTGACAGCCTTTTTAAATCAATTATTTGTTTTTTAATATTTTTTAATATAAAAATGGCCAGTAAGAAATCACGACTATTACTACCACTACAACTAAAGATTTTTGTTAAGCTAGACATTTTTGCACATACTCCAGGTTAGCTTGGGTCCCCAGAACCAAATTTAGAATTTTTACAAGCTAGATGGCTTATCCGATGCATGGACAGTTTAGTTTAGGTTAGAGCTGTCAAATTAACGCGTTAATGCATCAGTAAATTAACGTGTTAAAAAAATTTATGCACACGTTAATTTACTAAATTCTATGAAACAAAAGTTCCAATATTCTGTTAAACTGCGGTTATTTGACAATCGAATGAATTCAAGTATTTAATCTAGTTGTCGTTCCATCACTCTCTACTTTGAATAAATAATTATTCTGACGACAGGCTAACAGATTTTTATGCTAGCTATGACGTCAGTTATTGTTGATTATACGTTTTAAAATGTGTTTCTAACCTTCTGTATCTACAGGTTGGGCCCCCAAACGTCACTGGGCCCGCAGTAACTTACCCCCCTACTCTCTCTCTTGATGGACATGGGTGCGTTAATAACGAGTTAATTAATGCATTAAAGAATTAACACAGTGCGTTAATGCATTTAAAAAATTAATGCTTCAACAGCTCTAGTTTAGGTGAATCATACAGAAAGCAGAGAAACAAGTATAAGTGTTCTTTCATCAGCATATCGGCATACAAAGCTTCAATATCTGACTGCTAGAAAAAAATAAATCTGGTGATACGGTTCTGTAATCATACAATATCTTGGTGGTGTAACGGCAGGGTGTCGGAGTTACAATCAAAAGGTCAGGAGTTCAACTTCCAGTCAGGTCGCTGTCAAGTGGTTACTAATTGGATGGGTGACTGTCTGCAGACAGGTAAACCATCTCGGTATATAACCAACACCAAGGTCAACTCAGCCTTCCATCCCTCCGGGGTAGATAAATCAAGTATCAGTCAGTCTGGCTGGAGCTAAAGCGGGGCAGGGACATCTGTGTCGGATGGCAGGTAATACTGAGTGATCCCATATGGCAGGCGACGCTCCGTAGCTCTGTGACGGGTTTCCTATTAAGAGCTATACACCAGCTTACCTTCACCTTGACTTTGTGCCGGTCTGAGATGAGTGACAGAATGAAGAAAGCCAGCGCAAGCAACACCGTGCCCAGCAGATCACCGGCAGCCGTCAGGTAAGGGATTGCCGAGTTATCAGGATCGGAGCCACGCCTCCACAGCAAGTGAACCAGCCAGTTAGCAATGTACAGCAGCAGTACTACCTGAATAACAGCACAGGACAATGCAACAACCTGGGCTGAAAAACTGGGCAGAGAAAAACTAGTTTTGGGGGTATTTTTTTAAAAACTAAAAAACCTCAAAAGTCTACTATTAGGTTTTTAGGGGTTTTTTTACTTGTTGTGAAATTTATTACATTTTATAGTTTAATTCATAATTTAATCGTGATTTTTGAGTTATGACTTCAATCACATCATTATGTCATTCACTCATAAGAGGGTGTATAACACGCTTTTCCTGGGCTGTATTTTGTGCACGGTGTTTATTAGACAAAAAAAACTAAAAAAGAACTTTTAAAAACCTTAAAAAACCTTTTCTTTAAAAAAACCTAGGTTTTTCCAGCCCTGGCAACAACGTGTGTAATGATGCATAACACACAGAACAATTCGTTATGCTGTACTGATCAGGGCTCAAACAGGGACAATGTGGACTGGTATGGTATACCGGCACTTCCTTGGCTGCTTGGAAAGATAACGGCACTTCTTTTCTGAGAAAAGACATATCCGGCATGCTTTCCAGGCAGTTTTGTGAGATTTAGGCAACTGTTTGCATCTGTCAGTCTGGACTCTGGGGGAGTGCTATTGAAGCACTCCCCCAGAGCCTCTAGATGGATTTCAAGGGTCCTACTTATAAGGGAAGGGAAGAAAAGAAAAGAGGGATGGGGGCAGGAACAGGAGAGAGCTAACAGGAAGAGAAAACTACCACAATGAAACTTACTTTTACACACTTCAAGCCCGGGTAGCAATACAATATAATCTGAAGGGTATACAGCAGTAAAGAGAAGCTACCAGTCCACCAATACTATTAAAAACTTGTTTAAGCAGCCTACATTCAAGACCAGCAAGCATCTTGAAAACAGAACATCTGCTGACTCTTGCAGCAAGTTTTTTACAGCTTGGATTTGGATGCTATTGCACAAACGACTGCAGCAAAAAAACCACAGCAGAACTTTGTTAGTTCCTGCACTGTCAGCCATCAGTACTTTTCTAACCATTCTCGGTTTCTCAACCCCCAGCAAACAAGCAGGGGCAGAAAATGTGCAAAAAATCATTTTAAAACAATATTTTTATATCATGACAACTCATGTAATATCACACAACAATAAAACAAGCTGCCACACTGAACAGTAACCATAAGACCTAAAGCAAAAAATATTGCAGCACAAAAAGACTAGATGCAAACAGCTTTTTTCCAGGAAAACTTTGAAAACAGACTGCATAAAGTGCAAAAATATTTTTCGGGGTCCACTAAAAATTTTAAAGAAGCAGGATTTTTTACGGATGAATGGCAACCGGAAGCAGAGGAGTTTTCTTCAGTGATGGGCACAAACTTTTTATTTTTAGTTGAACTTAACTACTAACTAAAAATAGTAGTTAAATTTTAGTTAAATTTTTTACTAACTACGTGGGATAAAAGTTAACTTGAACTTTTTTTAAATAGTTAAAGTTTTTACAAACTTTTTTCAAACTTTTTGACAAGATTGACTTTACAGATTTTATTGATCATTCTGGGCATCTACTAACAGCAAAGCAGTAAAACTACAAATGAAGTTATATTTGTCATCATCCAACACATTTCCACTGACAGTTCGGTGTATCAACAAGTCACATCATAAATTTTTTTTTATCAAAACTATTACGCTGTGACCGGAGAATGATTTGCTGATTGAGCGTTTGATCAAACAGACTGCAGCAACGAATAAACTAAAATAATCCACCACTGGTTTTCTTAGGCGTAAATGCTATGATTAAATCATAACCTGAATGACGGCGGCCGTGATATAGATGACAGCAAAGAGTGGCGTGATTTCAACACTCTCGCTGCGAGGCTCGATGGCATAGATGACAACAATGAATATCAGCTGGCCTGGAAATACCATCAGCACAAGCACACGAGCTGTTCTCGCACTGATACCTGTCAGATGACACAGTAAAATGTAATGTAATCTAAAAACTGTGAATCAGAAGTGAGTGAGTAGGATTTTACGTCCCGCCCAACACACTATAGGTCATTTTGGGGATGGCCTTCGCAGGCAAAATTGCACATACACATAATAATCAAACAAAAAGTTAAACTTCATGAAAAGTTTAACCATTATGAAACACGAAACAACAAACCTAAATTGTAAGAACTGCCAACTATAATTGTGCATATATTATAATGTTTAATTTATGCCGTGGGGAATTTAGCCACATTTAGGTTGGTATTATATATTCTGACGTTTGATCCCGCTAATGTTCTATCCCGCATGCTGTGTTGTTATTATTTCATTTTACTTCAATTTGACTCGCTCTTATTTTATTAATTCTGTGTTTCAATCTAGCTCCGAGATGAACTAGGCCCTGATGATTTCTCGCTAGTTCATCTCGGAATAGCAATAACTGTAGAGACAATAATAAAAACGATTCAGAAAACACTTGTTCAATTTCTCATCATCACATTCCTTTGTATCAAAATTGGTGAAAATACAATACGCACATTCCTATCATCCTAACGCCCCTAAGAGCTGCGGCAACAAACTCTATCTACTCAATCGGTCCGCTGGTGAACGTGAAATGCCGCTGCTTGCTACTGCTATACTCGTCTTTATACTAAAAATGCCACAGCTCTTATAGCACAACGCTTGGCGGCTGCATCTGTTTTAATTTATTCTTGGGCGTGGCCTCCAGGTATCTCAGGATTCCTGAGATACCTGACGCCTACAATATGTAACGATAATGGCAGTCCTTATCTTCCCTCTTATCCTCCACACAGTCAAGCACTGTAAAAGTAAAGATAAAGTCCTGCACTTGCTATAGCGCTTTTTACATGAAACGAACTCGAGGCAAGAAGCTCTATGACAATCTCGGAAGTGGCAGCTGATTGGCATGAGCTAATGATACCACAGCACACTATGCAGCCATCCATTGTCCGCCTCAGCAAACAATTGCACCTCTGGTTTGCAGTTAGCAGCACCAATCAAACACACTAGGCCTTCACCCCGTAGCCCGTAAGCTACTACTCATTTACCATCCCACGGAGGGTAGGAGGCTGAGTTGGCCTGAGCATACAGTAGGTTAGCAACTTGCTCAAGGCAGAGCCTGTGTTGATGCACAGGTGTGTGATAGGCTGAGGTAAACACTACAGTTCACTTCAGTTTCAGGCCTGAATTTAAAAATTCTAAAAAGTTCTAGCTACAGTTATTTGTAAGCATCTTCAAATAAATTTTGCAGTAAAAATGGGAGAATTTTTCCAGGTAGTAGCAACAGGTGAATACAATGTTCTGTATTGTCAATAATTTCATGGAACAAGTGCAAATCTGCATAATCTGCTGCAGAGCGCTGACAAAGATAATGGTGACTGAGTTTAACTTTCTCTGCCAGATACCTACAGAGTAAATAAACAAAACATTAAGTTGTATACTGCAAAAAGCCCCTTGTGCACTGCCTTAGTGCAACACGAAGATTGGAAGTTTGATTTAGTTCTAGAATTTTGGGTTCATTGGTTTTCGCTGCAGTTTATTTTGTTTCACGAATCTTTGATTTTGTAAGTGCATTATCAGACCAAACAGACATCTCAGACTAAACGCTGATTCGTAACAACAAATATGTTTACCATAGGAATTCACAATTTCAAGTATCTTTCAAACTTTCGTTTGTGCATCGATTTTCAGTGCAGTTTATATGCTTTCTAAATCTTTGGACTTGTGCGATAAACCATACAAGAAATTTGAGCTAATGCTCACGGGACGCGCGAAAGCCTATAGCAGTTCCTGTTTGCAAACTGTCAGTCTATCTCCAGCCATTTCGTCGCGACTTTTACGGGGGGTACCGCTCTTTGATGCCCTCGTGCGCAGGTTTCCTTGAACCTAGAAAATCGAGACTTGGACCATTGAAATCTACGTTCAATGCTGAAAATTTCATATGCAGCTTGTCCATGTCTATCTCAATTGGTTTCGGCGCAATTCGCTCTTGCAATGTGTCTCACAGCCCGAAATTGCCAAAAAATCCATAAAAACCCCTCATTTTCGCATTCAAGGTCATTCAAGGTCATTGAATTGGGCGCCAATCGAGAGCCAGTGTATGACTTCCTATTAGTGATTAATGGTACCCTAGGCCCTATCTAACACCGTTACTGAGATACAGCGACTTATTGGCCAAAAATCGCAAATTTTGCCCACCCCCTCTCATTTAGCACCCTCATTCGGGGTGACCCCCTTTGAATCTGTGGAAAAGCTTTAAGGTTCTAGAAACTACAGTCTTCCAGGCAACTGACAGTGAAGATTTAGTGATCCTAGCTTGGACCATTTTTGACTGATACACCCGTGTGACAGACGGACGGATGGACGGACGGACAGAATTGCGATGGCTAAGATGCGCTGAAAGCAGTAGCTGCTTTCGCGCATAAAAACAGTACAACAAATCAAACTACATCATAATTCTTACGATTAACAACAAGCAGCAACGTCGTGAGTTTTAAAAAAATTACACGGGCTGGAAGTTGCAACTTTTCGACAGAAACTACAAATTTCCGATCAAATTCCGACAGACATCTGCAAATTTCAGACAAAAAAAGATTATGGGTGCTCGGAATTGCATTTTTAGCCCCAAATTCTACATTTTTAACAAAAAATTTGAACAATTTCTGACAGCCAAAATATAGGGAATGGGCAGCTGCCTTCCCTGCCCCCCCTTAGACACGATGCCATTGACAACAAGAGAGCACGTACTTTTGGAGAAGAAAGTCGAGACTGGACTGGGACAGCCGTGCACCGCGCTGTCTGGTAGAGTACCGGGTGTCGAGACTCGATGCAACGCAGTGGACAGACGACTTGCCTGAACTGCCACCAAGTTACCCCCGACACCTACATGCGCCAAACATATCAACGAAGAGATTCATTTGGTCAAATGTACTTTCACAAGAAAAGTTAATCAAATACAACCACTCACTTACTGTGTCAAGAACCGGATGAAGAAACAATGCTTTCATTCTTCCAATGAAGACTTCCGGTGAAAGTCGAAATGTCAAGGTATGGAAAATTCTTCATCGTATTTGATGAATTTTAATCGTGAGAATATTGAGCCATATGCCAAAACCATGCTGCAAAGTATGACACGATTATTATCTCCACCAAGGAGATTTCGTGATACCCAGTTTATAATCTGTCTGCTAGATTGTCCATGTCCGCAGAATTACACAAAAAGTTACCTGTGGATTAGCCTGTAACTTTTAGCAAAGTTGGAACTTAGAGGTGAATACTGAACAATAAATAAACAGTAGGAAATATACAACAAAGCAACACAGAATCAAGACTTGGCACAATTTTCTGCGCATTCACCCAAAAGCAGACTTATGGGAATTGTTGGCCAATACCTTTACTGTATCCCAAATTTGATTCATTTCCTGTCCTCCTACTAGCAGCTCAAAATACTGAAAATTTACAATGTTTCTACTTCAGACTAAGGACAGCATGCTGTCATTATGAAGTCACAAACCGCATAATGATGACAAAATGCATGGCATTAGAGAATGCACGTAGCAAACATTTCGACGAGGATGATCCATTAATCCCATCACCTTGCTGTTTAAAAATCTCACAGACTGAGCATCAGGAGAAAACAATTACGCTGTAATGACTGCACCTGCTGCACAGCCAATTCTTGGGGTTGATGGCCAAAAGCAAATTTTCGGGAACTGCCGTAGCAGTACCATGGGCCCGCAACACAGTGCAAATGGTTGCATGGGCTGCCTTACCCTTCTGCTTAAAATAGCCACGATGAATACATAGGGTTCCCACTCTTTTAGTAACAAACAGGAAATTTGAGCTAATGCTCATGAGACGAACAAGAGCCTATAGCAGTTCCTGTCCGCAGATAATCTTGGTCTATCTCCATCCATTTCTCGCAATTCACACTTCTGCAGCCAAAAACCGCAAAAAATCACAAAAAGCACCTATTTTTGGAGTTCAAGGTCATTCAAGGTCATTAATGTTGACATTCCTAAGAAGATCGTCGCAGGTGCTTGTTATGATAATCAGCATGTCTGTGCCTATCTGCAACCATTTGCACGCTAGACAAGCCAATAACAGTAAAATAACGTCTTTTTAAGGGGGTGCCCCTGTTTCGCCCCCTCGTTCGTGGGGACTCACTTCACCCAGCATTATGAAATTTTGTCACAAAATACTAGAGACATTAGGCTATCATATGGTAAAAACCTGAAGTCTCTACCTCACATAGGCTCGAAACGGTACCGGGTTGTGACAGACAGACAGATGGATGGACAGACAGAATTACCATAGCTAATATGCTAGCTCTCATGTGTAAAAATCCAAGACTTTCCAAGACTGCAATGAAAAATATTCCAAAAGCTTCTCATAGCCCATAAATGTTCAAATATAACGAAAAAACATCATTTACTTACAGTATTCAGAGTATAGTCAATTGCAAAAACTTCAGCAAATTAGCAAAAAGTTAACATTAGCTGTTTTCCGAAATCAGTAAGCAACGGCCAACACAAACTGAGTGATATACTATACGCTGCTTGTGTTCCATTTCAGCCTATGAAAAAATGCATGATTTTCAAAGATATTTTTCCAGGACTTTCCATGATCTTAAGCTTAAATTTCCAGGACTTTCCAGAACCAAAGTGATTTTCCAGGACTTTCCAGGAGGAGTGAGAACGCTGGAAGAAAGTGTTTCCGACTCAAAAGATAGCACGTTGTCACTATGCTGACATGCTCAACATGTTCTGGGCGTAGTTTTCAACACTCTTCCAACTAAAAGCATAAGAGCACAAGAGACATAGCAGTTGTAGCACATACCGTTAATAACAGGCTGAAAGACGGCGACCTCATCGTAACTCACAACTGTATAGTCGAGAACAAGTCCTCCTAAACTGTACACAAGCAGCAAACATTATCAATTCACAATGGTACCGCCGCACATTTTTGGCAATCATATTTCATATTGCTTCCAAGGGTTATAGTGATGACACACTGGCCAGTTTCAGGCGCCTGTTTTTGGTACCAGTTGACCGGTACCAGAAACTGGACAGTCCGCCATACTTTTCTGGTGCCAGAAACCGGTGCCGGATAGAGCATGTCAATTTCAGGCCGAAAACCAGCCGGAAAGCTGAATTGTGATTGGTCAGTCTGAGCACACCACAGTAAATACTTGTAAATTTTTGTAAACAAAAACGAAAAATAAAGCTGCTTTTTCTTTTGGATCTTTTTCAACAACTGAATGCTGAAACAGCGACTATAACGTCATCATTCTCAAAACTCTCAAAATCGAAATCCATCTTTGTTTTTTTTTCTGCCAGTATCATTTGCCGGCTAAGTGTGTCATGGTTTCTGGCATCAGACAACTGGCGCCAGAAAATGGTCAATGTGTCTTCAACTTTAGACCATTATAAGCAACAAGAAACTTGAGCTAATGCTCAAGAGACGCGTGAAAGCCTATGGCAGTTTCTGTTCGCAAACTGTCAGTCTATCTCCAGCCATTTCATCGTGACTTCTACGGGGGTACCGCTCTTTGATGCCCTCATGCGCAGGTTTCCTTGAACCTAGAAAATCAAGACATGGACCGTCGAAATGTACGTTCAATGCTGAAAATTTCAAATGCAGCTTCTCCATGTCTATCTCAATTGGTTTCAGCGCAATTCGCTCTGGAAAAGTGTCTCGCAGCCCAAAATTGCCAAAAATCCATAAAAACCCCAATTTTAGAGTGCAAGGTCATCCAAGGTCATTGAATTCGGTGGCAATCGAGAGCCAGTGTACTACTTCCTATTAGTGATTAATAGTAACCTAGGCCTTATCTCGCACCATTATTGAGATACATCAACTTATTGGCCAAAAATCGCAAATTTTTTCCACCCCCTCTTATTTAGCACCCTCAATAAGGATTTCGAACTTCGAATTTATGAAAAAGCTTTACGGTTCCTGAAACTAGAGTCTTCCTGGCAGCCGATGGTAAAGATTTGATGATCCTAGCTTGCACCGTTTTTGACTGATCCACCTGTGTGACAGATGGACAGACAGACGGACGGACGGACGAACGGACGGATGGATGGAGGACAGAATTGCGATGGCTAAGACGCACTAAAAGCAGTAGCTGCTTTCGCACGTGAAAATACTACACCAGCTTCACCAAGGCCAGCACTGCTATAGGAATGATGGTACAAGCAAGCTACTAAGCTTAGGTTTTCATCATATAGTGGGTCTTGATATATGGTTAAATGGAAAACCCTTCTCAGAGCTACAGAGCATCACCTGCCATACAGAATCACATAAATGACACAGGTGAACGCACCCCGCCATAATCCCAGCCAGACATGCCGGTACTCGACTTACATATCCCGTAGGAATGGAAGGGACAATAACAATTTATATCAACTTATTAGGTTTACGGCTCCAATTCTAATGCCACATTTGAATTGGCATCAAAACAAATAACTTCTTGTACTGCTATTTGATGGACAAATGAATAGATTTTTGGAAGTAAAAAATCAGTTGTTAAATATAGAACAACCTGCTGATGACCATGGCTCCAATGACGGGCGTCCAGCCTGTATAGAGCACGTCGTTGGCATAGTTGTTGTGATGAGCAACGTACCACCAGACTGGTACTAACAGTAATGCGACGGACAATAGTAGAGGCAACACCCAGAAATGTGACCCTGCAATTAAAACAAGGGAGAAATAACCAGAAATGGCTTTTTACATTCCCATTCTCTCCCATTCCCATACAGTCAATCTCCGTTTCTTCCCAATACCATTCCCAATTCCGTAACCAATTTCCTCCGAGGGGATTCGCTCTTCCATTCCCGAACTGGCATAAAACAACGTTTAGTATTATGCTTGCTGTGCTCTGACTGTCATTGAATCTAAAACTTATCACGACAGTCAGCATTACGTTAAGGGGATGTCAGACAGATGACAAAATCGGCCGATTTTATCTGCCAACAAAATCGCCTGACAAAAATCTGCTGTGTGTCGTGCAAAAATCGCCCGATTTTGTCAGCCAACGTTTTGTAGATTGGTCAGCAAATTTTTTTTTACGCTGCCATAGTGATTGTTTACAACAAAAGATGAATATTTATTTTAGTTATTTATTGTGTTTGATATTTATTTTTGTTCACTAGATGCAGTAAAAAGTGATGCAAGTAACATTTTGCGATCTGCATTCAGCTGCTGTGCTAGCTGTTATCATACGAAGTAGCAGACAAAAATATCAGCCGTGCGTCATGGTTCGCTGATTTTGTCGGCCGATTTTGTCAGGCAACTAAACCACATCCATAAAAATCAGCTGCCTTGTCGTTCGTCTGACATCCGCTTTACACACTACTGAGTCAGCACAAACTACAGAAAATTTGCAAGATGGTACTCCGCTTTGACCAAAACAACATTGTGTTGTTTGCTAAGAAGAACAGAATTGTCATCAAAAGTTCAGAACCATGCACCAATGGGAATTTATTCCTATGGGAATAATGGCCATTCTGATTACCATATAGGTATCAAATTTTGGCACAGACGATCGGCACATAATCAGGACTTAAAAGCACTTGCCACTTTCCGAAAAAATTTAAAAACTGACTACCAGCTGAGCTTTTCTGGTGGCATTAATACTCCAACAAAACAACAACAGTAACCATAAAATTTCAAGTAATCACAGATTATAGCACTAACAAACAGTTCATTAGCAACATCGTTGTCAACATCAAAAGAAGCATTCACAAACACAGAACACGAGGAACTAAAAACACAAAAAAAGTTCAATAAAGCACAATCAAAGTTCAGAACTCACTACAGCCAGTGCTGCCGGCACAAGTGCTCACGTCAACCATAGAGTAGAGACCCCGAGCTAAGGCAGCCAGCAGAGATATCGTTGTTAAATCGCCAAGACTCGCAGCTATCGGTGTCGCTACATTGTCAGGGTTAATGTGAAACCGCCGGGAAAACACCACCACGGCCACCATTACAGAACCTTCAGCAAACAATAATCAAACACCGGCTATGAATAACTGGTCATGACTTAACTATGTTGAGCTCATCCCTAATGCAATTCAAGACACTGTGTCTCAAAAAATGTTGCCATTTCTATTTTTCCAATATCATTTGTTGGATTTCATCTGATTTCACTAATTTTAGGCAGATACGTAGCCCAGGAAATCTGAAATAAACACATGTATGCAGATTATTCACAACTCGTTTTACATGTAATAAAAATGTTACTCAAAAAAACTCTGGTGACATGGTTACTCCAAAATTACTACAACATTATTATCTGTAGATTCCACAAAAATTGCAAATATGAGCCTGGCTGGCTATTCACAATTTACAAAAAAAATGCTTATAGTTTGACTGCAAAACTGCTTATGTTTTCTGGTCCCACCTGTAATGAACACAGAAAATAATACGATTAATAAACAGAACACAAAACAGAAAACTCTGAAAACATAGTAACTACAGTCTTACCTAGAACAAAGCTGGCAATGCCGGCAGTAAGAACACTGCTGGTAGCTAACAGGAAACAGTGAGTGATGCTGAACTTTCCCTCCGGCACCCAGCCGAGAACAATAGCAAACAGAGCTGCGAGAAGTCCTACCAGCAACGCTTGAGCCTGTACAATAAGTTTTACAAACACGACTGCTGAAAACTAAGGTTGTTAAGACCGCCCATTCATTTTGACCGATTAACTGTGAGGAAAAAAACCAGATAACCGGTTAACCGTAGTTCTAATTGCTTATTAATTGGTGACACATCAAGTTTGCTAATCCCTGATTCAAAGGGATAGTCTGTCTGATAAGGAGGCCGGTGGGCCGGTCGTGCAGGCGAGAGCAGTGAAGCGCAGGTGCCCAGTTGTCCATTGAGAGCAGGGTGGAGGGGAGGAAAGAAAACAGCAAGGCAGGCTTGCACAGTGTGAGGTGGGTGGTCGTGAGGAGCCCGCTGTCAGCTGTCTGGGGACAACACTTTCCCACCGTCAGCGATTGAAGAGTCGTGGTGCCGTGTGTCTGGTCTATTATTGTGTGGTTAACGGTTAACCGGTTAACCAGACCGGCAGTTTCAAGACCGGTCTTGCATTCAGGACTGGTCAGCCAGTTAATCGATGAACTGTTAACAACCCTACTAAAACCACTAATACAACACTCAGCGTGATCAGAGTCGAACAAGAGAGCTTCAATGCCAACCTCCAAAAATCCGGGGCATCGATGTCTGAACAAAACCACAAGAAGAAATCTGGATCACAATGGGGTGTCGCGTGGCCTCAGTGAGGCCTACCGTGCGGTGAAAAAGATGGTAATATAGCTCTTAATGGGAAGCCAATCTCAGAGCTACGGAGCATCACCTACCGTATGGGATCACAGTGTTACCTGCCACCCGACACAGGTGAACGTGCCCTGCCTTAACCCCAGCCAGATAGGCTAGTACTCGATTTACCTACCCTGGAGGAATGGAAGGCTGAGTTGACCTAGGCAGCTGATTACATACCGAGATGGTTTACCTGCCTGCAGGCAGTCACCCGTCGCAGTACTAACCCGGCCTGGCGTAGAGCAACTTCTTTATCGGATGAAATGCGTTACCGCTACACCATGCCACCACCCAGAGGCCTACCATGCAGTGAAAAAATGCGCATTATCGTGAGAAGATAACTGCGATATCGGCGGTAAAGCAATTTTTGGTTTTTTTTGGCACACTGTGTCGAGCAAATGCCAAAATTTATACTTT
>Ga0209367_1000416_pt1 | contig 41120 bp, 23 predicted proteins | sample WorMetLIZISLAND2_FD_187412 | JGI IMG/M metagenome (GOLD analysis project Ga0209367, IMG submission 187412) | Marine gutless worms symbiont microbial communities from Max Planck institute for Marine Microbiology, Germany - Olavius geniculatus... ...
GTGTACGACTTCCTATTAGTGATTAATAGTAACCTAGGCCCTATCTCGCACCGTTACTGAGATACAGCGACTTATTGGCCAAAAGTCGCAAATTTTGCCCACCCCCTCTCATTTCGCGCCCTCGTTCGGGGTGATTCCCTTCGAATTTATGGAAAAGCTTTACGGTTCCTGAAACAAGAGTCTTCTAGGCAGCCGACGGTGAAGATTTGGTGATCCTAGCTTGGACCGTTTTCGCCTGATCCACCCGTTCGCATACTTCTATTAAACATGCGTGGTTTCGCGTCTCGCTATTATATTTAACTTTTTTTCTGATATAGCCCACGTCGATTGCACTTTATGCAAAGGATTCGCAATAATGTTCTCCACATTTTATACAAGCGTAGGCCTAAACCTATTGACAGTCGCGTTGAAGAATGAGTTGCGATTAAATTTGGCATATTGCAGAACTGCCTGGAGATGGAACGTTTCCTGGACCGAGAGCCTGTAATGATGACGTCACTGATGACGTCACTGATCGACGATGACGCTCGGCGCCATTCACCAGTCCACCAGGCAGCTGATCAACCTGTGCCGATGACGGTTGTAACTCGACGGCGTCAGTTTTCGTCGTGCGGGGAAAACCCAGCGACCAACAACGCGACGTTTTTTGACACCAACTCGACGCAGCTGAGCGTCGGCTGTGACTCGGAGGACTCTGGGTGTGGAACGAGCAAGCCGTCGTCCCCTGACGTCACGTCCACGCCGTCGAGAAGTCCACCTGAAGTCTGTCATAGGTCTCTGTCGGAGTCGGCTGCGGGGGTGGTCGTGCTGCTGACTTGTCGGTGTCCGACGGTCAAGTCGACGTCGCGCCGCTGTCGTCGGTCGTCCAGCTGCTCTGAGTCCTGGTCATCGGTCGCAGCAGATCCACCGTCGAGTGATGACGTCGACGACGCGTCCGAGTCACGTGACGACAGGTGCGTGGGCGTGCTACTCAACTACCCCCGCACTCACCGCTGCTCGTTCCCAGGATGCCGTAAAATGTACACAAAAAGATCGCATCTTAAATCTCACCTACGCACGCACACAGGTTGGTGGCGAGTCTTGACTCTAGAATATGCATTTCATTGTTCTTACTCTAGCCTAAGTTAGCGTGCGTACGTTGACGAAATCGACTCGGGAAACCGGATATAAGATGGCTGCGACTTAGTCAACAGACATATGCCTATTTTTCTGGGCCTGTACATGCAGTTTTAATGACAAAAGTTACTGACAGCCTGTAACAGTTATCTTGGCGCATTTGCTGCATTTGGTTACAATAATAATAATAATAATACATAATAACAATAACTATCAACGAGTCAGCCATTCGTTTTGTGGAGGATTTGGGCCGCAGAATTTCAGCCGTCTCCAGTGAGGCTCTCGAGGGCGTATTTTTGTTTCAGCGGCTGTCGGTCCTGATACAGCGCTTTAATGCCATTCTTGTTCGTGACAGTTTTTGTACAAGCGACACATCGGACCTCTGGTCATCCCAGTAGTTTTTAACGTTTAGTTTAGTTTTTAACCCCCGGGATCTTTACTACCGGGGGTACTTAATTTTAATTAATTTAAAAGAATAACAATAATAATAATAGTAATGCAGACAATTTATCAGGCCTAATTTGTACGAGAATGAGTGAATGACAGACCACATTTATGACAGGAGAAAAATTCGAGCCTATACATGAAAACCGTATTTGTCTTTGACATTTGTTCGCAGTATATTGTAAGATATCAGTTTTTGGAATAGGCCTATGTAAAAATGCTGAGATTGTTACAACAAAAATTTTAATATTTAGCTGCTGCAATGTAACCACATCAAAAATCTTTTGATTTAAAACATTTCCCAAAAACGTTTTCGAGTTGTAAACATTTTTCGTACTGCGTGACGTGGCAATGTGTAAAACGAAACACAGCACATCGCGCACATTTTTGCAATTTTTTTTGTTACGTATATAGCCTAACCATGTATGAAGGATGTATTTTGTAAAATTAATTTGTTTTGGCTGATTGACTGACTGATTGAAGGGGAGAAGCCGTACGCGTGTCAGTGGTCGGGTTGCGGCTGGCGGTTCGCGCGCTCGGATGAACTGACGCGTCACTACCGAAAACACACTGGAGTACGACCGTTCCCTTGCCAGCACTGCCCGCGATCCTTCTCACGATCTGACCACCTGGCACTGCACGTGCGCCGACACGCCAGCGGCAACACAGACTCCAGTGAAACCGACTACAGCAGCTGTCAGCACGGCGACTGCAGCGACAACGATGATGACGCCGGCGACAAGACGTGATTGATTTGTGAGGAAGGTTAATGGGTTCAAACCCCCACTGAAATGTTAGAAAGTTTCTTTTGCAGTTGAGGAATCAACAAAACAGTCACTTGCACTACGTATATAAGCGACACAAATGTTGCCTGGGATTGGAATGCGTTTTTATAGAGCCGAAAATGCGTAAAAACGCGTCGGCATTCCGCTAAGAAACTTACGTACGTCGTATATACGCTCCACCGGAATCCCGAGCTGGATTTGGGGGAGTAGTGGGAAAAGGCAGGGGGAAGAGAAGGAAGGAAAAATAGGGAGAAAGTATTGGCAGGAGGGGCGGGGAAATGAGCAAAAATTTTGACTACGAAACCAGAATCAATGCAGCTGGACCATTGAATCCGGCTCACCATGACAGAATGCACGGAAGTCTAGGGCATAGGCCTGCATCATATAAACCCGGTAGCAAATGCTCCATCATAAAAGTACGAGGAAGTTTTTCAGCTTTTAGAGGAGAAGTTGGTGTAATTTAAAACGTAAGTTAAGTCAACTGCCATTTTAACCACTGCATTTAATGTCGACCGGTGCATGTACTTATTGGGTGTCGTTAGGCTATGACGACAGATAGCAGTGGTGTAACTGAGTGCCACTACTAGGCAGTGGCGGTTTTAGGCCCGAGCCGGGGGGCACAGGCCCCAAGTTTTGCTCCAGGCCCCCCAGTTTCGTGGCTACCCATGATTTTTTGCAAAGATACCATATCTGATGTCTGTGTTTCCAAAGTTTCGAAAAGTGGGCAAATTTGCAGTTGTCATTGAACGTCCAGAAGCCAAAAATGTTTCAGCTTCAGGGGAACAACGCCCTGACCAGGGGCTCTGCCCCTGGACCCCGCTGGGGGCTCTGCTTCCCAGACCACCGTTGTAGCTCGCGCTACCGCGCTGGCCATGGGGCCGTGCTCCACAGATTTTGTGGGCTAGAACCGCCACTGCCACTAGGCCTAGATCGATTGCACGACCTTCCTGCTTCTAGTCTACCATATACCACGTCATCCAGATACCAGACTGCAACTTCTGTTTCAGCATGTAATGTCCGCGTTTCAGTTGGAATATAATCAACGTATATTATAATTTACAGTATACTGTCGTATATTCAGTCTCTGGTTACAACGTAATTATTGTGACATTAGGCCTTGAATTATTTATGCATAGTTGAGAAATGTTTGATAGTTTGCTGATATTTTTTTAAGATACTTGCAGTTGGACGCAACCGCCGTAGGTTCGTAGACGGTAACCTATACACGCGGAAGCTTACGTACAATGAGTGGCGTGCAACCGTGCACGTCATCAGTTTGACAGTGCGCTGCAGTAGCTCAAGATAATTTGCCTTGCAGATAATTAAGCAAGCGTGCAACATGTCAACAGTATTCGGCAACATCTGCTCCGGGCTCACTACATACCTGCTATGTATGAGAAATAGACGACGATGTCATAATGGGTGCCCCGACTGGTCTGGCGAAGGAGTGGGGAAATGTTATAACTATTTCCGTTTACACAGCCTGTAGCTTACAGTAAATCACAGCATCTAAAGTTAGGCTTATAATTTCCCCATTTGAGTAAAATCAAAGTTTAATTCGCCGAAGAATTACGTGTACACCGTGTCCCGATAAAAAAGTGGACCCTTAGAATGTCGTCAACTAAAACTACCATTAATGTAAGTTAGGCCTAGTGCAGAGTATTTTGCAGTTAATTCGGAAGAAGTACACAAAATTTTGCTTAAAAGTATGAACCATAAGTAAAGAAATCGAATCTTGACGGTCATTTTTTAGATACCAGTACAACAGCTCTTCAGTGTCTTCACGGTGCCTACTATTGATGTCATTGGCGTGTCACTATTGTCTAAATAATAATAAACAACGGTTTTAGCAAAAAAGCCTACGTTGTAATTTAAGTTGTGCATCAAGAAAAATATTATGGAGACCAAAGTTTAAAAAAATGTCACTAAATTTTGGCACAGAAAATGGTCGCCATCATCTTTGCCTAAATTGCTGATGAAGTTTCATCAAACCTGTATTGTGAATTGGAGGCCAGCAGCGGTAAAATGCGTAAGACGTGGATTGCTCAAAACGTTGATTCAGCCGAGAATTTGGTATTAAGTCGAGAAAATGTCCTGGCACTCACTAAAATTCATCAGATTTAAGACATAGGAATTTCCAAAACGTCAGCACACAAGACTGAAGCTGCTGCACTTTAAAATTAATAAAGCTGACATTGTCGTGTTTTTTCTTAGCTTATATATCATTCTTCTTAGATTGATTCACTGTTATTATTTCTAAAATTTCAGACAGTTTTTGATAAGTTATAGCTATTTCTTTTGGGGTCCACCTTTTATTGGGAAACAGCGTAGAGAGTGGCTTATTTGTATTTACCTGCTTTCAGGCTTGTATTCCTACACCATCATCATTTGAAGTAGAGTGAAGTCCGGTGTCTGAAATAGCGCTGTTACACAACTTGTGAGTGAGTAGGGTTTAACGTCCCGCCTGACACAGTATACAACTCAGCTGGTTGTTAGTTAACTTACAGCTTTTGCATATCAACAGATTTCATTAACATCCACATCTTGCTAATCAATGCAGAGTTGTTTGTTCATGATGGTCATTTTACATTTAACAACTATTTCTTTTACTACATTTGATTCGACTAGTTACACTGAAAGTATTTCACTGGGCATGCTAAACTAGTGCTCAGTATTTTCCGAGTAAAATACATATGCATGCCTGCTGTATGCTTGACAATATTCTGCAGTGAAAATAAACTGTATTTCTGATTAATTTTCGAATGTTCAGACACAAAACTCTACTAAAAATATACACAGTAGCACAGTATTCGGTCAGTGTGCCAATGCTAATAGACAGACTGAGCTTTACCTTTGACCATCATTCATAAAGGATCTTACAGATAAAAGTGTACACAGTTTGAAAATTATCATGTCTAAGTGCAGTAAAAAAGGTTTAACCAAAATTAAAAATTATAAAATAAACTCTAACTGACGTACAAACAAGCAGTAAGTTGTTGCTAAACTAAAAAATAAACAAAGTATGTGCCAGTCATTGGTTCTGCTGACAGTAAATAGCCCCAACACTGTTGACTCTGCGATTAAGTGCACGAATTAATAGCACATTAAACCAATAGAGTATGTATAACAGTGACAGTGTCTTAATAAAGTATTCATTTAACTTGTAGGTGTCTCAAATCTTCAACATTTTTGGTAGCAGTACAATGTGCTAAAGCACACAACAGTCTGTATTTACGATGTTTTAAGTTACGCTAATGTTCTATACTTGCAGTCTCCAAACAAAATGCAATTATCATATAAACAGTTGACTTGGCAGTAAGAAGGGTTTTAGCCTGCAAACAGACCTGATTCAATCCAACAATCCCAAAATTGGGCACAGCAGTCCCATAACAGAAATAACAGCTGGCTAACAAAATAAAAGAATCGGCAGTCATTACAGCGTGAAAATATCTAGTTATCTATGGTAATCTGTTAATGCACAACACAGAAGATGGTGAAATGGCAGATGCTAGCATGCATGTTGATTAACAATGCTAGCAAATGTTCAGCATGTTGATTATTATAATCACAAATACAGACAACTGTAAATGGATATTTGGTGCCTGCACTAACAGCATCTTAAGTAAACACAATGTCAATAAGAAAAATTTTTGCAAAGATTTAATAATCACAGTTCAATGATGCTAGATATTACTAGTACAAAAGGCCACACCAAATTTCAACCATTCATTCATTCATTTTTCAACCAAATGTAAAAACAGCACAAATGTTACAATGAATATTACAGCAGGGAATTAAAAACAGAAACTACCATTTCTCTGTAGTGTATATCTGCACAGAAGAAAATAGTATCTTTGTTTGCAATTAATGCTTCGATAACAGACACCTTTTTTACTTTATAGTTCAAACACTATACATAAATGTAAGATCAAAATTCAAAACTGCAAGCAGCCACTGTTGTGCATCTTGCTCAGAAACGTCCATCTGCAGCAAACACACCGGCTACAGCAACAAACTGTGCAGCATTTTATACACCAAGTTTTATTTATACAAGATGGGAAATTATACAGATGACTCAGTCAATATTTCTGCACATCACGATGTCGTCACAATCTGCGGCAGAAGAAAGAACAAAGTCTGACACGAATGAACGAATGCTTCGCTGGAAGCTTGCTTAGAAGCCGTGAACCTGAACAACAACATGCACACACATCAATCAACATTCAAAAATGATAACTTAGCTTTCAGCATAACCACACAATATAACATGGTCACACAAATCAGCTACGAAGACAAGGTTGATTAGAAATACTGAAAACAGACAGAAATGCAACAAACACTTCTCAGTAAAGAAAAGTAATTACAGTGGCTCAGGCACGTGCTACACACGAGAGATGACAGTATCACAAAAAGATTTTATCAGCGGCAGCCAAACAGCAAAGGATCAAGAGGAAACCTGCTGAAGAGATGGATGAACAGTGTCAAAAAAGACCTAAGAAAAGCAAGTGTATCTAAGACAAGAAAAAGAACAGAAAAGAGGACCTTAAGGTCCAGTTTTTCCATTGCCAATCAAATCAAATTTGATCTCAGATTTACTGATCTCCGATCAACTTGATGTTCAGAATTGATCGTCGATCAACTGTGTTTCGTTTATCCAGGCATTTTCGATCTCTAATTACGTGATCGGCAATTAGCTCACCAGCCGTCAAGTGAGCCTACTTCATGCCAATCTGATTGGCTGACAGCTGACCTCCATTTGTGGTGTTGTGCTAAATTACCCAGCATGCGCTGCCAGTGGACGCCATAGTGAGTAAACGTCATCATAGCAACGATATCGTCCATATCGTCTGCTGTCAAAAATACGTTCTATCGCAAATCAACACGGGAGCATCTATCCATTTTATTTCTTCATAAAACACAATGCACAGTATAAATTAATCGTTAGTGATTGATCGCCATGCCAGAAACTTTATTTTAGAAAGCGAAGTGAAGCAATGTTTCTGGTGCGAATAAGCAACGAACTGCAGATTGCCACGTTTAATCGTCAATCATCTGACTTGATCGGCCAATATTCAGTCATCAACTTGATGGGAGATTTGATGGATGATTAGTCACTAATTGGTGATGGAAAAACGATCATTGACATGATCTCCGATCAAGTCCCAAAGTTGATCAGAGATCAGTTTGATCGGCCATCAAATGTGCATGGAAAAACGGGACCTTAATGACACTGCAAAAAAACAAGAAAACAGTTGACAGTTGGTAGTGACAACTGTGTGTGGCTCATACAAGGCTATTTGTCATTGTCATTTACTATTTATTGACACTTCACTGGATTATCAAAGTATGCACAGGTACATCTAGCACAGTAACTTAAATAACTAGAAGGCGCTCGTAAGAGTGCATATCTCCGCCAAGCGCACACGGACACACAGACAGACACGTGGACACAACGACAGACAGAACAACCAATCTCATAATCTCCTCCAATGACTTGGGAAAGATAATAATAATAATATCTTTGAGCTCATTGCCACTGAGACCTCAAAGTGGAAGTTTTCAACGCATCAGCTCGCCAGCTCCTGGCTGATCTTGGAAGAAGGATATCAATTAATACTGGCGAGGCTAGAGAGACTAACTTTTTATTTCAGAAGATTTCTGTATTGGTACAGAGCTTCAATGCTGTTTTGTTGCATGACAGCTTGCAGGCTGCTGACTGCACAGACTGCGATTGTACCCACCTTTGTATTACATAGTTAATTTTTAGGATCCCTCGGGAACAGAGTACCGAGGGTCAAAAAATAATAACAATACAATTTCTATAGCACCATAACATCCCAAAATACAGAGGTGTTGACGCCTGCATGCATCCGAAAATGCCTAGCCAACTGCTACTAAAATCATGTAGACAGGAAAGAAATGAATTAATATTATGCACATAACTAAGCATAAAACAAGTGGAAAAGTTTTAGCATGGTATCTGAAATAAATATAGCTCACTACTGATAGTCTTCAGTTATAAAGTAAAACATCATACCACACACAGCTCACACTCATACCGTGTTCACAGCTTACGGCTACAGTCATGCATGTTCAAACAAACGACAGTGTAGTCTAAACAACCTGAGCAAGAAATAATCGTGTTGAACCATTGTCTGCAGTGAGACAACTTCATACAGCATACTCACTTACCTACTTCAGACTGTGATTTAAGACAGTTATAATACGACCTACTGTATGAAAGAAAACATGTACCAACAAACTATTCTATCAGTACTGCATCTATGTATTTCATAGAAACTGCAAAAAATGCTGATTAAACTTTTGTCGAGTCTTTCTAATTCTATTTAAAGCCACTAGAGTCAGAAGTCACTGGGAGAGAGACAAACCTTGATCTGATCCTCACGAGCCAGTCCGACCTGCTTGATGAACTTGCTAATGTTCTGTCTCTGATCACCCTGCAGCTGGATCACCTCGCCGTACTCTGGGTGTTCTACCACGGTACCATTGCATGCAAACTCCTGCCAGCCAGACACAACCAAAAACAAATTACAACTTCAGTTCATTCAGGCCAACCACTCTACCAAATTTTATCAGAAAATGAAAAACCATCAAAATTCATGACATTACCCAGTTGATCAGGCAAGTACAAACATACAAAAGTAAAGTCTATGAACCTCACAAAAGTAAAACTTTTAAGAAAAGATGATAATAACTTCTACACTTGCAAGAGCAGGGTTGCCACTCCATTTCTTATTGCACTTTGCCCACTTTCTGTATAAGTGAACAAGTGTGGTCATAAACTTTCGTATTTACAAAACACAGCATGTATGTTCCAATATTTTACAATGTTAGTTAGCAATTTAAGCAATTTATTTTAGTTCCTTAGACAAATTTTAACCTTCTTTGCCACTTTCACAATCTTCTTCAGGTCGAACTCAGAAGAAATGCCCTGTACAGTAGTCAGCGTCTTGCGTCCATTGCGCTGCTGAATGCGGATGTGAATGTAACCGTCCTGACTGGTTCCACCTTCGTCATCAGCGAACGGGTCTACACAGCAACAATAGCAAATGAACCCTAATAATCAAAACTTCTCCACCAGTTTTCTAAGGCTATATATAAGCCTAACTTTGTCTGTAACTTTAACCCTATCCCTCCCTAACCTTAGACTCAAACTTCTTGATGGAAAACTATTGTGACAGTGACAAATAACTATTAGGAAAAAATGATTACACCATTTTATATTTTTTTTTTGATTTGTTTATATCTATTAATGCGCGACGTATTGTGGCTAACTGGTAAATAGTGCCTACTAAGTTGTCTTACTCACTTACTAATTCAGAAGATTAATTCTTAACCTCCAGAATGAACAAAGTGACTCAAGTATCTTCCCAGACAATCTCTGAGTGTAAACACACTTTTAAAACATAAAAGTAAGTCTTTACAAGTAATTCTCTCTATATAAAGCCTAATTTCCAGCATCACATTCCACGACACAACGCAACATACCATTCCGTACTGCACCATACCGTAATGTAACGCAATGAAAGCACGAACGGAAAAAAGTACGCAAGCACTTTAGTGCTGCATACTTTTTTGCTGTTTGTACCACAACGGTAAGGTAACTTTCCGTTCAGAGGCAGAGCAGAGGCAGGGCATCGCAGCAAACAGCAGCAGAAAAATGCAATTTTTTTGTTTTGTTTAATTTATTAAATTAAATCTGTATCGGTAGGCCCTCTATATCTGCATCTATTTCAAATTTCATCATTTTACCTTTGCACGCCATTGCCAGCGCGTAGGCAACGGTAAAAAATAGAGCGAGTTTCTATCTCCTGCGGAACGGCGTCGCGACGGCTTGCGGCGCCATTGCAAAGCTTATCGAACGGTAGGAAACGCACTTTTTTACGCATCATCAATTTGCTTGCGTTAAAAATTCTCGTGGAACGTTGCGTTGCGTTACGGTGCGGAACGTGATGGTGGATATCAGGCTTAAGGCTAAGGCAAGGGGTAGGATGGCGATTAGCATTTACCACTAGTATGTCGGATAAATAAAACGCAGCGTGCAGAACTCTCCTTCAAGTGTTAATTTTTAGAATGCCACTTAAAAACTCTAATACTGTCTGAGTTTCGAACTTTTCGCGCTGACTGAACATTTCAAGGAATCCCAGTGCCCCTCTAATCGGTCCACGACCATTATAACAACATTCGAAATATATATATTCAAAATGTTGAGTACCGCGAGACTGAAGGTTCTGAATTACGGAGTCAGTCATTAAATGCTTTCCTCAGAGTGAAATGAACGCTCAATTTCACGCAAAATACAATAAAAATTACTTTAACTACGCAATGTTTATCAATTCCAGATGGCAGCACGATAGTTTCCGATGTGTTTAAGTAACGGCATATGGATTGCGTCAACGTTGGCCACAAACCAAAACGGCCCCACAGCCACAACCAACTAGTGATTGCAATCCCGGGATCTCGTTTCGGGATTAGGTCGTTATTTTGGTATCCATAGTAGACTTATTTAGTAGACTTATGTAGTAAGCCGACCGTACGGAAGCTATTGCTAGCGTAGGGAGTGACTATGACTGTAAAAACACAAATTACAGTGCACAGAAGTAGAACTATATAACGCGCATCAAATATTTTATTCAGTAAAGGGCTAGAATTGTTGCTTGTGTCATTTGACACTCAAAAAATACACTATTTGACGAATTTTTGTAATCCCGTAATCCCGGGATTGAGAGGCGGCCAATCCCAGGATTCGGGACTCGCGGACTCAAATTTCAGGATCCGCACATCTTTGCCGTACAAGTTTTATTTTAATAGCTAGTTGGTACAAAGTAACCAAATGGAGAACGCAAAAAACAGGTTTGCATGTGTACGTATCTTCAAAGCATGATTTGTACATGGACTGAACAGCTAAAAAAAAGAAATTCGGCAAAATACTGGCGGTACCAGCTAAACTCTAACTTCACCGTCATATTGTCGTCAGTTAGTTACAGTTAAGTTACAGGTTACACTCTTCAACAACGTTCTCAGAGGAATCATGCAGTGTAGACTTGTCTGAAAAGATAGGTTCTCAGCTTAGATCGGAACTGTTTGCGACTGATGTGCGGTGAACGTAGGTCAGGTGGAAGCGCGTTCCAGACGACAGGAGCCGCGATGGAGAAACTTCGCTGGCCAATGGACGTGTTAGCCCGCGAAACGGGGGGGAACAGGTCGCCGCGGCCAGCCGAACGAAGTGATCGACGTGACAGGTCCGAGACTGGGCAATCCAACAGCTAGGCCATTAACTTTTAAAATTAATTACCATGGTAATTTTCAACTACCGATGAACAACCATAGGCCTATTTAATTAGCTTACCATAGCGGCGTAGCCGCTTATTTTTTCTATCCCCTCCATTCAACCCCAAATTTGAAAACGTTCCCTTGCACTGCATCCCCCAAATTTTGGACGCAGTGTCCACCCAGGGCTTATTATTCGTGCAAAAAGCATTCCAATAAGACCTACCCGTTAGCCACAATACATCCGTTAAATACAAACGGACAACAGACACGGTACACAATCCATTTGGTCAAGCTAAGCCCTAGTTCTTTCAACATTGGAAATTCTAACTTGATTTGGTCTAGACTTTGGACTGACTTTAGTCTTAGACTAGTCTTAGCAAAATTTGACCTCGCCCGCTGTACCATAGTCGCCTACATGCTGTAGCGCATCAACAATTATAGGGCCTAATTTCTTTAGTTGTCTATAGATTCTAACTACGGGGCTCCTTGTCCAAAACCAAGTTTCAAGGTCTGAGTCGAGGCTGTTACTTCAGGGGCCCTGGTGTATTGACTCCTTGGGTATGCGGCTGAGAATGTCAATGTGAATAAAGCACGTTTAGCACCGAAGAGAGTGGGGTCATTGGAGTAAGTTTACAAGTGTTCTGCTCCCGGCTTGTGGAAAGTCTGGGAATTAAGTGGCGTTGCTTTCCAAGTTTCCACAAATTTTAAATTTTCTGATCTCAAAGTGGCGTGTTTCTGTGTATTTTGTAGCGCTTGAAGTGTATAATTTGCTACCCTCAAAACCTGGGTTTGAACAAGCCTAAGCCAATGTTTCAGGGCTAGCAAAGCTTCTCCTTTCCCCACAACCCGGGGTTTCAATCCTTAAGTGACTAATTTTGCAGTTATTTTTACCCAGTGCATTTTCTACATTCACAAGCTGGGTGAAAATTACTCGAGTCAAAATTATTCTTCTATAGATATAATTACGCTAGACTTGCTTTGTCCCGGGCTTTACGTACTTCCATGGCCACCGTTAACAGCAGTCTATGCTGAGGCACAGATGGACGGAAGGTTAAACAGAATTTCACAACAAGACTCACAGACGTTATATGTACACAATGGGTATAATTTCCAGTTTCTATGGCATCAATCCAATTGCAAATCATTGAACAGACATCTACAACTCCAACACCACACAACACTATCAATGCTCCTCATCCATGCATGCATATCATTCTGCCAACGAGGTCCAACGAGAGCCACAGTCCAGGAAACATATGGGGTGGTGTCCGGGGAGTCGGCTAAAATACTGAATGCATTCGTTCGTTCGAGAAATAGTCGGATTTGATGAAAAATCGTTGCAAAATGACTGAGTGATGTAAGCTCAATTCAGACGATCAATTCTGCTGTCAAAAAATCTAGCAAATATATTTTTGAGTGATGACGGGGGCCCAATATCGTGAACCCAGGAAAACTTTTCACCCTTTCTCCCCTCTCTCAACAAGCCTGTACCCTGCAGACAGTTACTGCTATGATCATGTGATGATGTAGCCTAGTGTTAGGTGGCAAGCAAGTGGGGCATTGCTGAATGACTTTGTCATGTTCACTGTTCACAGGCAGTAACACTTCATCAAACACATCAACACCACCGCCGCAAACGGCAGCATTGTTGCAGTGAGGGGGCAGCTGACCTACCTTTCCCTCTAAATTTCAGCTGGTTTTTTTATTGCAATAAAATTCTGACTTGTACCTGACTACATTTTGAAGTGCAACTTCTTTATGCAGACAGATGTGCCACTACACTATCAGTAAAGTTCAGATTAGTTTTCTAGACATGCAAAATGAAGACTTAAAAAAAGAAAAATCCTTGACATTTTAAAGAATAATTTTGGTGCCGGAAATTTGCATGTCTGGTGGAAAAATGCAACTTCCTGTTCCTGCCCCCTCCATCTTTTTGTAACCCGCGATGCCGCTGATGGCAAAATCTATGTACAATTGCAGACACTGCACTGCACTCAATTCTCCTATAGCCGAACGCACAACAATAACAATACATGTACCTTCTCACTTGATCCTATCTGTCCATCGCTGCACACACATAGCAAATAACACGTTTATGCAAGCACAGACTGCATAGATGCCAAGTCCAAATTTAACAATGCGCGCCAAAATCGAAACTACAAAACTGGAGAGACTAGCAAAATATGCCAATCAAGGGGGGGGGAATTGCACAAATATGCAGCAAGAAGCCTGCCAGAAATGGAGCTACAGGAATAAACCACGACTGTGAGTTTTTGTAAGCTCCTCTCTGATAATACCATGGTTCTGTTTGAGGTAATGACAATGATATTGCAGGCTATTACAAATCACAGCTAACCAAAATCAAAGTTAACAGAATGTGTTTAACACCAAGCTACAAAGTTCTGTCAAGATAAAGGCATAATTACATGTGTCAGTGTGAGAGTGCAACAATAACTGAAACAATGACAAAACCCTGTGCATTAAAACAATTCTAGTCAATAATCGTCAGGGCCTACATCTGACAAAAAATCGCACACGACATCATATACCTTACGACCTGGTTGTAACGCTGTTACTGCTACTGTTTCCTAAACTGACCTATTTTTTTCCAAAACTAATCTAGTTTAGACCAGAAACTTCCAGTAGAACCTTTGGTGACTGCTGCAAAGAAAACAGGCTTTTATAGCTCAGATGCTCCTTCACCTGTCAAACTGAAGAAAGCACTTGTTTGCAATAGGGTTTGAGATTTTGGTCTACAAACCAATCCACTGCACACACCGTAACTGGCAATGGGATACCACTATATCTTGCATAACTTGCACTTTGTCAAATACAACTTGCATTTTGAAATGAAACCTGCCAGCGTAAGCATAATACTGTGTACTGAGTTTGTTATGAACAATATGCACAATGTTCCTAACATCAAAACCTTAGAAAAATAACTCTTCAATTATAATTTCTTAAATTATCATTTGTGCAACAACTGGCACTGCTCTAACATAATGTTGCTGTCACAATTTCTATTTTTGCCATGTGATTCACTATGCATTAAAAGCATAACGTAAACTTCAAAATAAAAATTTTACTCACAATCACATACCAGGGTAACTAGCAACTAGTCTTGAAATTTACCATACAGCATGCACCATATGCATTTTAAACATCTGTACAAATGAGATGTTGAATAACTTCATCCAAGTTTTCAAGCATCAGTAAAAGCCGAGTAAATGAGTACTAGACATCAAGCATGGTTCCTACGTCTCTGACCTCCTAAGCATTATGTGCTGACGAATTTCTGCTTAACCCAAACAATCTGATACTTTTGCTTATTTGATGCGCATAGGTTCAGCATCAGATCTGTTATGGCTCTTGAGATATTGTTGGACAAAAATACTACATAATCACCCAGTCAGCCAATCAGATATCAATCCACCCACCTACCAAACTCAATTCGACACTGCCCAACTTCAGCTCTGATGAATAATAAGAATAGAAACATTGCAATAGAAACAGCTATAAAATGCCAAAATTTCATCATGATTCAGTAACAATATACAGTAGCATGATCGCGATATATAAACAGCAAGCATCCCAAATGACTGACATAACTTGATTAATTACAGTTGCCAATTCAGTCGTCATTTCAGGCATAATTCACAATGCACACCATAATACCTAGGTGTATATTTACAAAAAGCGTCCTATGCAGCATCAGCAGTTTGACATTATTATTACTGGTATTATAAACTGCCTAATCAGGTAGATATTTAATCAATCAAAAGTGCATATGCATTTCTTCCCATAGGTGTCACTCACTAGCAAAACACAGTCAAATTAATCCTATGCACGACGTAACATAACATTTCACCAGTGACAAGTCACACCAGTAACAGTTTTGGCAAGTTAAGTGCGCTGCAGTCCACGTCATTAGACCAGAGGTGGACCATCATCCGACCTCATGGTTTGCAACAGTTTGACAATCGCGCGACCACGACGTGTGTGTGTGTGTGTGTGTCGTCAGCCCGCTGTCTTGGGGCTGGACTGGTTTGCTTGCCGCAGTGGTCGTTGGTGGCATTGTTGTCATCTGTAATTCCACCTCTTCACTGCATAGCAGCTGTGTGGCTCTGAGGATTTCAACGGCGTGCACTAAACTTCACTCACGACTCCATCGCGGCATGTGCTACGTCTCCGTCTCGGCCTTGCGCCATGCTGCGACGCTATCGTTCGGCACGGGGTTGCGATGCCGTTGCAGGTGAGAGTCCCCAACTGCCACAGCATGCCGATGCATCGCCGCAGTCTTTGACACGCCGCTCGGCACAGACGGTGGCAGCAGCACGCTCGACGGCGGGTGACTGTTGAGTGTGTTCGTCGACTCGTCCGATGTCTGCTTGAAGAAATTGTGCTGCAGCGAGCAGTACGGCGTCACGCGGGACTTGGGGTCATAGTCCAGCATCCGGCTCACGATGTCCTTGAAGCGCAGGTAGTCTGCCACCTGGTGTCCTGGCTCGTTTAGTCGTCGACCACCCGGGCCACCAGTCTCTACACCAAGCACGTCATTCAGTCTCCGCGTTCCAGGTGACGTGTACTGTCAAACACACAGCAGCAGACTGATACTGCAACCCACAGTTATAACAGATGTCGTAAAGTCAACACTAACAAACACAACTTGCGATGAACAAGAGCCTCTGCAGCTCCACTTACGGCACTTTATAAATCTGCTATTATTATTAATAACATTTTTTAATTTCTGCACTTATGAGCACAATTCTGACAAGCTAAAATATTAGCAACAACTGGCAATGGCAGCTAGTCACATTATAAAACGTCCTGACATATGCCTTCGTTTCAACAGTCACTTCCAAATCCAGCTAGCATGGTCAGGAGAGTAAACAGAACATTACATTGCTGTAGTCTATCTGCTTAACTTTTAATATTTCTACCTAGTCACTAAGTCACTAGTGGGCTTTAAGCATATTAATAAGTTTAAGCCCTCATCATCTCGCATTCAGGACAGCAGCATTTCACATCTAGTATCGTACAGACATACATGTAGGTGAAAACATCACTAAATAAATAAGTACTGTGGGTAATTTGCATGATGTACTAACTGCAAAGAAACCTCAAAATCTCTTAACTATATAACAGAACACAACAGACAAACAGTAACACACTGATGCAATAAAAACAACTTCATACCACTTTTCCTTCCTTTGACTTCTTGGGTACGTATGAGCCATCTGCTAGGCGATCGAAGAAGCGGTTGGCCTTGGGAGCATTGTCGAGCATGTGCCGAGGTGGTACTCCTAGCACCTCGACTATCTTCAGCATCTGATCAAACTGTCCACCACACACACACACAGCATAGACTCAGTTCATCATCACACTGCACAATAGAATGTTACAGCAAAATAAAGGAAACATCCCAGTGCTTAAACTTTCTGTGCTCTGACACTGCTACTTAGCTAACAGAAGAACGAGGCCTGCAAACAGTTCTGACTAAACAATTCCCAAAAGTTTACCAGTTGGAAACATGGTGATTGACTCCGAAAAAGCAAACCAATTAAACAAAAACAGTACGTAATAAAACAGTTAACTGAACAAACGTCACTTAATATCAGATGAAAATGTGGAAAAAAATTACCAAAAAGTAACAGAAATAAAGACTTCCTGAATGTACTACAACATTTCTCCAATGTTTTTATGCTGTTGTTAGTAAATGCATCCAGTCTATGCACAACAAAACTGCTGCTTTAACAGAGTGCATCAAACATAAAGAGCAAGAAAAATAAAAACTTATATCCTGCACAGCTAAAAACACTCGTATTTTCAGGCCAAAAAATAAAAAAAACACAAAGACAATAGTCTTTCTGAAGCTGGAGTAACTCTGGCTCTCAGCTGCTTCATCATACACTAAAACGTAGATTATGACTCGGATGCATTTTTGTCAGGATTCTAAACTGGATTTACCACATAGGTGTCCGTCCGTCACATTAACCATCAAGGCACGATTCCAAGAAATAAATTCTACAACAGAAGTGTTAAATTACACGGTTTCATAAAAAAGGTGCCCTCATTTCACCGAATTACGAAAGAAAGAAGAAGGGCACCTTTTTTATGAAACACCGTTTATATAGCGGATAAAATACCTCATTGGTGCCAGCAAAGAGTGGTTCACCCGTGTGCATTTCAACCAGTATGCAGCCAAGACTCCACATGTCGATGGCAAGGTCGTAAGGCAGACCAAGCAGGACTTCCGGTGAACGGTAAAAACGACTCTGGATGTACTGGTAGATCTGTCACCATCAACAGTCACCACATGCTCCAAACTGACATGGCTACTGGACAGATTACTCTTATAGCTATGATAGCTTCACGAGTTGATATTACGACCTTTCACAAAATTTGATACTGAAAATGGTTAGCGAGAAGCTATGAGTTCAGTTTCTCTAATCCATGACGAGATGTAATTTGTACTTCTACATACGTAGCAGCACTGTAGCAGCAAAAACTGCAAATACAAGCTAGGTTCCTTCATCAATGAAATCAGTTCTTGCTGTTGGGGTTCGGCTGAAGGCAATGGAATTAACCTACTACCATACTGTACCATACTATGTGAGATATCATTTGACCAAAAAAGCATACCAAAAACTTATAACCACCCAGTCAGCCACGCACTAACCAATTAGATCAAGCCGACACTGAACAGCCTCAGCTCAGCCAACAAACAAGTTGAACAACATAACGTCATCAATTAAACAGTTGTTGATATGCATTTAACAATTCATAGAAAACTTATTACTTAACTGAAAGAAGATGCCACTTTTATGATGTTACTATGAAAAAATGTCAACTAACATCATGCACTGCACAGTGCACTAGTATAATGTCAAACATGCTTAACTCTGCAGTTACTATGGAACCAAGTCCAATGGATATCACACGTTCCCTACAGAAGCAATGTGACCTTCTGTATGAATTCAGAACTAGTTATAGTTAACATCAAACTGGATTGTTAGGTCCACACGTTTTCAATAATGAGTTAGAAGCAGACACACAGACAAACAGCAATGCATACAGTGGCTTCCTAAAGCAAACTGCACATTAATAATTACATATATTACTCAGACACATACACGTTTTCCAAGTTGGCATGAGCTGCCAAAGTCCACGATCTTTATTGCCGAGCGTTTCGGGTTGCAGAGGAGGATGTTCTCTGGTTTGAGGTCGCAGTGGATAATGTTCAGTTCGGGCGAGGCAAGGAACATCAGAGCCATGCACAGCTGCTGGGCAAACTTCCGCGTCAGATTCAATGACACGCCGCGAAAGTTGGTGTTGCGCAGAAGGTCGTAGAGGTTGTAGGACAGCAGCTCGAAGACGAGACACAAGTGAGACCGAAAGATGAAGTGCCGCTTCAACCTCACTACAACATCAGTATCATCAGTGACTTCAAGCCATCAGCCAAGTTCCATTGAAAACCACAAATGCCAGCAGCTTTTAAACCAAATAAACCAAAAAGTGTGGCTCAGTAGTCTAATGGTGGTAGCCTGTCAGACTAGTAATCTTCAGGTCGCTGGTTCTATCCCTCCAAAAAAGCAACTCCAGACTAGTGGCTGCCAGGTAAAAACCCTGGGCATGGCAAGTTGTTCACACACATGTGCCTCTGTCACCAAGCAATATAATTTGGTACCTGCCTAACCCCTGGGAAGGTAACAGCAGTATATGGGAGGTCTGGCCCTCCTCCTATATATCTGAGTGGAGTTTGCACTCACTGCTGGCTTGGAATCAGAGATGAGCAACCCTGATCCTAACCACTGACCTTTCAAAGTGGAAATTAACACACCTGTTACTATTACCCTGGGAATATTAACACCATTTTGGTTCTTTTACACCTTTTGTTTTCCAAGTTAGGAGTCTGTTTGAGACACGTAAACAAAGAGATCAGACAGACGAACAGACAAGACGCATACTGCAATTTATTAAGACTGCACAGCCGCCCAATAAAACATTTCCGCTACTGTTTTTGTCACCAGTAAAACACATTTCATATCAACTGAAGCGCCCATCAAGCAACAAAATTATGCAACTGTTAGCAGACAGAATCAGAATGCAGCCAGATTTTACATCAATGCACTGCTACTTTATGGTACCATACTGAAATCATTCAGTCATATATAACATTCGTTTTTACTAGCTAATAATTCCATCACATTATCCGCCTCACATTGAACCAGTTACAGCAATAAAAATCTCCTATGGTTTCCATCATTATATTTGCTGAGTACAGAAAAATAGGTTCACGGAACAAATTCCAAAGAAATAAACGTTCAACGTTGCCGTTGCTGACACATAATACTTACAGACTACAGTGATAAAGAACACTGCAGAAGACATGGAAATAAATGACCAGGGCTTATGCAAAGTACACGTGCTGAGTGAACAAGAAGACAAGCTTATTACTTACCAATATAGTATTTGCCATCAATGTCGTGTTTGTTCATAAGTTCAAGAATCTGGACCTCAATCTGCGCCTGATTGAAGAATGGCTTCTTATTCTTAATGATCTTGATAGCAATTTGCTCTTGATCAACGAGGTCGTATGCTTTCACCACCTATGTAACAAACATGTCATCAGTCTCAATAGCAACTGACACATGACAATGCACATTGAAAATGTGTTGTTTACAGTCTCTGCTTATTCAAGAAATCAGACATAAAAGGCTTTTGAGCAAAACTTAGTGTAATGGTATGCTCAGACAGACACAAATGATGACAAAATGCACATATAATTCAAAGAAAGAAAGATCGAGGACTCAGATCCAACAGGAATATAACGGTAGAACAGGCGGTTAAAAGCACAGGGCTAAAAGGTTTCATACAGTTCTTGAAAACATTATCTGTGAACCGCAAACACCCCAAAATCACATACCCGGACTGGTTATAAATAAAGAATTTATTAACAAATGCTGACAAGTAAGAAGCATCTGAACTAAGAGTGACAGTGATAAAATTACTAATGTTCTACGGCACATCATTAGCCTATTTTATACAAATGACTGGAGCTCACAGACTGCAGTAATTCTCAAATAAGCCACATGCCAAGCTGAGTTTAAAACCATGGTTAGGGACAACAGAAAATCACGGAAACCGTGATTTTCCGTCAAATACCATGATTTTGCCGTGTTTTTAGCCAAAATGTCATGATTTTGTGTTTTTTACAAGAACGTTTTGTTTTTAATCAGCATCGCTGAAGTTTATCGTGCAATTTCAACACAAAATATTTATTCTTGCCTCTGCTACCAATGTCCGTGTGCTTTGTTACTTTCTGGCCCAATATGTGAGCGTGACATCATCGTAAAAATGTGTATTTTAATGCTCTGCAGCAACAAAATTTCACAGAGGAAAACTTTCCACTGAATGTAATGATGGTCATCTAGATGTTCAGTTTTATAGACGGTATAATGGTCTTCGGGCTCGAGATTTGATGCTGTTTCTTTGCCGTGATTTTTGTAATTTTCACAGTAAGTTTGCCGTGTTTTTCTTGCCATTTTTTGCGGTGATTTTCTACTGTCCCTAACCATGGTTCAAACAGCAAACAGGGTGTGTTGTGGTCAGTAAGTTACCTGTCCAAAGGAACCTTTTCCAATGAGGGAGTCGATCTCGTATCGGTCGTGCCAGCGTTCTCCCGGATTCACCTTGTAGTCATGGTTCTCGTCATCATATCCATCATTAATGACCAGTCGTTCCTTCTTCCTACCTGACAGCTCGGCTGACTGTTTCTCACGAGCACGCTTTTCCGCCCGCACTCTCTTGCGGTGATAGTAGACCTGCCACGCACAACCAAGTAGTAAGTACAGATCGTTAAAGAAGGTTAAAGGTTGTGTATAAAAATGAAAAACACATCGCAGAGCTATGGAGCATCACCTGCCATATGGGATAACAGTGTTACCTACCAGGCTACCACCCGACACAGATGAATGTGTCCTGCCTTAACCCCTAACAGACAGGCTGGACTCGATTTACCTACCCCAGAGAGATGGAAGGCTGAGTTGACCTCGAGAGAAAAATAACACTTGGAATATTAAGTTACGCCAGCGAAGATCGGGGAGTTGATTTCAAGAGCAGGCGTTGGCGCGTTACAATCTCAGAAGTGGCAGCTGAGTAACACCAGCAGATCGTACCGCGCAGAGCACTATCCATAATCCGCCGTGCCATTAAATAGCGGTCGCCGCGCAGTGCAGCCAGCAAACATACCACTGCTCACAATCATGCCGGACGAAAAGTACGGCATCGGCGGGCGGCCGAATACCTGAAGTGTTGCAGCACGGTGTCAACAGAACAACGGAGCCAGCCGCGAGGCGTGCATGTAGTTTCCTATCAATAGATTACTAGTTACAAGGATGGAATGGAGAGTCTAGGAGGAGTCCTTGGTGCTTAGGTGCAACAGCATCGTATCGCCGCGGGCCGGGACGGCTGGTTCAGCACATCGTTACGTCAGTGATCTACGGTATTGTCCTCAGTCGGAGGAGCAAATAGCAGCGGGCGGGGCCAGCCATCATCGTTTTCCACCCCATCGCACACACTAACTAGATCATTCTGTGGTAGGCCAGCAGATCCGCCGGTGCTGCGTTCGCGCGTCGTTCACTGTACGCTGCACAACAGTTTGTGGTGGCTGCAATGCAAAAATACTATCTCTCTCACATGCAAACCAATCAACCGGCGTCAAATTCGTATCATAGCAACCTAAACAGTTTTGACGTTTTTGGATGTTTAGCGCTAGAACTGTTAATGTGCCGTGCTCAGTGATCCTAGGTTGCTGACAATAGGCTAGAGCCTCCTGCGAGCGATAAATGAATTACGTGATGAAGACCAACCAGCCACTAGCATTGTACCGATGCGCAATGGGACAACAGAAAGCAACAGGAAAAGAATAAAATAGCAAATAATTATCGCCGGAAATTGGCAAGTTTACAGTTTAGGTGAACTGAAGTGATCCGCACTCTTCACATCCTGGCCTTCTAACTCAACACAACTGACACCACCCATGTAGACCTAGCAATCGTTTACGCTCTGGAGTCTGGATCGAATGCCTAAGCGTAAACAGATGCGTATTTAATGCTAATATATCTGTCCGCGTTTTCAGCAGTATCATCATTCGTCCCACAGTCATCATTAATTCATGTACTGTCAAGAACGAGGCGGCATAGAAGGAAGGCGACAAAACGCCTGCACTGCAGTCCGTCCAAGAAACCAGAACCGAAACCCCCTCCCCCGAAAATAATCCTCCCTTTCCAAGACAAAACCCCCCTCTGCCACCAAGGTAGGACTGTGAAACACTATTGACAAATTTCCAACAGTGTAGGCAATTTTACGTAAACAATACAATAAAACATCAGAAATGGTAGCTTTAATCTATCTGGGACATGTGTTGCCAGTAGGAGGCAGGTTCTGTCCTGGGAGAGGGGGAGTTTCGTTTTACCCCGGCGGTAGAAAGGGATTTCGTCCTAAAGGGGGCTTGTGTCCGGAGGGGAGAGGTTATGTCCGGACATCAGTCCGTCCACCTGGGAGCACACAGACTAGCCGACAGTCCAGCAGCGCACACTCAGTCACTACACCCCGACGACGACGACGACCGGTGGAAATGTTATTTATTCTGTCGACGAGCAACCGACCACTGTGCCCTTGAGAACCGTGGGCCGGAGTCGGTCCTAGGGCGACCGACCGACCTCGTGCCAGCCAAGCCGGGTCGATCAGCGGCCCACAGAGCCAGTCACCAGCCCAGCTCTTCCATGCAGTCTGTTACCGATACGCTCTTCCTGGACCGGGATATCTCCATGGGCGTTGTGTCTACACCAGACGTAATTGGCAGCGCGACCGTCCGCAAAAACGTCTCTGCTGTCTGCAGTCAAGAACCTGAGTTGCTATTATTTCGACAACACCAACAGGGCTACGGTTAACTGCCTTACAGGTCGCTTCCTGATAGATAAGAAAGACGATTCACATTCGCAAGTAAGGACAACGAGCCACGAATCGTGAAGAAGGCAGCTACGTCAGCCACGTGTACGACCGTATTCTATTCTTGGCACATCTGCTGTGCCAAGAACCGGAGGATGAAGAAATGATGTTTATTTTCTTCTAATGAAGACTTCCGGTGGAAGTCAAAACGTTTAAAGGTATTTAAGTTTTTTGATCAATATTAAAACTGATGACTTTTAATCCCAAAGAACATTCGACCAAATGAATCTACCCCGTATTCGTTGAGGTCGCATCCTTGTTCTGCGTTCTAGGTCAATGCCAATCAACCGTCTGCTAACACCTCTAAGTGGCACTGCCAGCAGACTAGGTTCATTTAAATTCACAACAGTTGCAGGGGCGATCCTCTGATTTACACCTATGACAATGGCGCAACATCAAACTGTTCTAATTATATTAGAAAATTGCTATATATACCAACTCTAAGCGCACTCTAAAACGATCACAGCTAAAATGCCTTATAAATTATTAACGGCTACATTGAGTTAATAACTTCAAAACTTGAAAATGCAGCTCACTACTGGCTGCAAAAATCTGCCTAGTCGTACAGACGTTGTGATTTTTCTTCAGGCATCCTCCGTTCATTAAACTTAACTTTCCTATTTACGAAAACAGCTCAATCTTGTGCAAACGAAGAAAAAAGGAAAACACGTATATAAATCTAAGGTAGTAAAACAGTGACATTACTGATGCATGGGGTCAAACGCTTTTAAGAAACAACCGACTTGCGTTAACTGGTTTTGGGATAGATTAGAAAGAATTGCAAGCATTTAACTCCTTGTCGTCGACATGCCTGGCAATTAGCCGTGTTTTACTGCTCACACTGTGTACACAGCACCGACCAGCTGGCACACCAATGGAATTTATTGCCGTGATTACGTGGAAAAAGCCTGGCTAACTACGCCAGACCAAGAAGCAATAAGTTGTCTGTTTAGGGTCACTAAACAAACAGAATTTCTACTGGACGCTACTAGACACAGGAATGTAAACAATACTCCAGGTCCTACTTAAGTTCTGTTTATGTAACTTGCGAAAAATATTTCAAACTTAATGTTATGACTACTTAGTAAACATTAAAAAATCAAAATAAACAAAACTTTTTTTTCATTTTCAAATAATACTTCCATATTTACAAATTTTACATCCTGAGACACGACTCAGTGCTACGCTAAAAGACAACGGATGGCGGATGTTGGGCAAAGCAACAAGGGGACGAAAGTGCCAGCAACATAAAAAGCAGACTATTGACTTTGAAAAGAGATGCAGAAGACAGTTAAGCAGCTGGCAGAAGAGTTTGTGATAAACATTTCACATTACTGTATGCGTTTTTTTTCTCCTGATCTTTAATTGTCTATTACGTATTTTGCTACGTATCTACCGGTGATGGTGAATAAGATTTTCAAACCCTGACATACAGCAGAGGACCAAACCAAAGAATTTAGAGAAGAAGGCTGCTTTGAGATAGAATGTATCACTCTGACTCACTTCGTTGATATGTTTGTAGGTCTTGATGAGGTCCACACTCAGCTTGCGGAGTGGAGCGCTTGCCGGGTCCCTGCACGAGGCCGAGGCCGTAGACTGTTGTTGCGTTGCCGTCGGACCCATGTTGGGCATCGTCACAACACCGCTGGACTGCTGATGCAGATGCTGCTGTTGCTGTAACTGCTGCGACTTGAAGGACGGCAGAGCGGCTGAGTCAGGCTGTAGAGGTACAGCAGTCACAGAGCCTACAGAGCTGGTCGTCAGTTCGTTAGGGATGATCAGCTGTCCCGGCGTCACTACGACGGAGGACGACTGGCCCTGGACCACCCCGCCGCCGTTCAGCACTGCCACAGCGGCAGCGGCTGGGTGATGATGGTTGTGATGATGCAACGCCTGCTGCTGCTGCTGCTGATGATGTAGTCCAGATAGATGAACCAGGCCGTGGCAGTCGGCGGGCGCGGTGGTCGAAGACGAAGACGACGAGTTGTTATCAGTGATGGCGAGCAGTGTCTGGGTCAGCACCATGCTGCACTGGCTACTAGACGTCGTGGTCGTGGTCGTGGTCGCAGTGCGGGTGGTCGTACGGCCACCGGACCACCCACCAGGCACGGCTTAACTCACACTCACCACCACCTCCTCGCACTTCTTACTGCCACCGCCAGGCACCGTCTACAATTGCATAGCACACCACACATTTCACTTCAAGTCAAGCCAGTGAGTGAGTACCGTAAGTTTCTTAAGGACACATCAACACACATTGTGTGATGCGCTCAGTGGTTATGTCCTATAGTGTAACTACTGATTATAGGCCTAGCAGACGCAGAAAAGTCTGTTGGGCAGCTCACGGCCAGCAGTGGAAGCCAGACAGTCACATTACGTCCAGTAATTCAGTAAATGTCTGGCACAATATGTTGAGAATGCTGTATTAAATCCTCTTACAATTATTTAAAGATTATTATTGAGTGCTACTTTTCCTGTACTGGACAAGCAATATACAATGACAGTTGAAATGTTCATAGTTCTAGCACAGTGAACATCGAGGAAGAATAAATCTGTGAATGAGATATGCGACGAAGAAAAGCTTCCCTGCTGAGATAAGAAAATCCGTGTTCACTGCTCTACCAGAAACCAGACGCCACCATACCAACAAATGTGAACAATATTGAACAACATGGTTTCAAAGCACAACAAAAGAAATGCAGAATATTATATAATATCTTGTGGATGCTGTGCTGTCTCTGTCAGCTGGGTCACACTCAGTCATGTGACCGTGTGTTTACATCCATTTGTATGCTTAGTGGTGTGCTAATATGTAACACTAGTTTTCTTCTTTCACATGCTTCTTTTAAGAACTGCTACAGTCTCAAAAAGCAATACGGCCGAAGAAAGACTGCTAGACCGCCAACAATTACACATGGGATGACACTTGCACACATGCGCCAGTCATCTACTGCATACTTCCATCACCTTCAATCAGCAGGAGCATTATGTCACACAGAAACATCTCGGAAGAAAATGTTACAGATGTGGTGATGTCTGACATAACAAATGCAAATGTCCGCAAACAACCATCAAATGTAATTGGTGCATTCAAACTTGCACACAGAAATAATTTGCCCAGCTAAACTTCCACCATGTATGTATTGTCACTGTGCACAGTTTAGTGACTATTATGGAGACAAATCACATTGCTCAATGTAGAAGAAACGTGTCTATGCAACGACGACACTGCACATATGACACTCGAAGACACATCAGTACCTTCATGTTGGAGAAAGATACATGCATTTAAAACAGCAGTGATGTAATGACATTTGCCACTGCATTTCGATGTTGTGTTTGAAAATTTGCATAATTTCTTAGCTTTTGTGACATAAAATATAAATCTGCTTAGGCGTATAAGCCTACAACGATGATTAGATGGTGCCCATCGTTCCGCATCAGGCAAGAAAATGGAAAAGAAAGAAAAGAGGTACGATTCAGCTGCCGACGGTAATTTGAACGTTTAACATCTTGCAGTTGCATATCAATAAAGTTGATATTTATTTCAAAGTTGCCTTTTAAATTGTAGTTCATTTTCATTACTCATTTACTCCTTTCTGTTTCTTGCACAATGACAGACAGCAATATGGCCTCAATCATTGCATTTTCAAGTTTGGCATTTGTGATAGCATCTCTATTTGTGTTATCAAGTGCTAATCTTGCTGACATACATACTGTGGCCTTTGTTTGTAAACCTGGATCAGCTCGAGTAGTTGAAGTTTCCAGCTCAATTTTCCAGCTCAATAAAATCCAACAAGCGCTACACTCATACGGTCGGAACATTTAATAATCAAATCCCGAACTATGAAGTTTACAAAGGTGAGATATATCGTCTCCAAATACACGAAAAAAGTTGTGAGTGGTCAGACTACATTCCTTATTCATTCTATCATAGTCATGGTGAAAGGAATCTTCCCACTGATCAGTGGCAACCCGATACCACATCAGATTTGATCAAGCAACTTATTGAATGTACAAGACTTCAAGATGCACTTCCTTTACATCAGGCAGCTAACAGCAGCAAAACCGATGTGTACAGAGCACGCCGACGAACAAATATGACTTTACTGTTGCCGATGCAAAACTCCTCATGCTATACTAGCTGCCACAACAGACATGAATGCAATGACATAACAGAATTCTCCCATATTCTCCCACAGCATCAGAAGATATCAGAAGTCTTGAGAACTACCGAACAGATTCTTGAATGACTTCGCAACCGCAAAGTGAACGTCGTTAACCACCTTGCTCGTGTTGTGGAATATATTCATCAAACAGCAGATAACCAATAACCATATCGCGCGCAGCTGACCATGACAGATATAACCTACTGTCCAAGTAAACAACATCAGAGCCGATCTACTCGAGGAAGTTGAAGAAGCAGAAATTTACCCAGCTCTCAGTTTAGAGCCATTAAAAAGTTTACTTGAAAACGATCATTTATTACTTAGTGGTCAGAGAAGCGAACACAACGTGGAAATTCTACTGAACAGAGCTAAGGAGCTGACCAACATCGACCTTACTTATACGACCGTTGGTATTTCATCCCAGCTTTATACAAGAATAATGACATTCCAACCGTCGTTACTGGTTGACGCTGGCAGCAATAACATACTGGGACAACTACAAAATCGCTCAACATAACTATATTACAGGTAAGTTGACATAAAAAAAACCACATCGCAGTATACAAGTATACAGAAGTAAAACAACGTGTTTTTAACCCCTCGTTGACGCTTACGCAACCGCTATGCTCTACGTTGGTATTTCATCCCAGCTTTATACAACACTTAAAGTTCCATGGAGAGAAAAATAATTACATAAACATTATATTCTAATCCATTTTACAAACACAAAATACAAATCTTAACATAATATACAATACATCAACATTTGATTTTCTTCACAAACATACTGTAAATGTGATTGGTTTCATTAATCATTCAAGTTCAACTCATGACAAATGTAACATTAACATGATGACATTGACAGCAGATTCATCAGTGACTTTGAACCAATCAACTGTAAATATATGCTTGCACAACTCGATTTGCACATTATTGGTGGATGCCTGATAAGCGTGTGTCAACATTGTACATAACACATAAGTCGAGGTGTCGCGAATATTACAGCACACTATTTTTATGTTTGTATCGGTCATTTTTGCAAAATGTATCTTCTTACCATCCAATCACTGTCATTATGTATTCAGTACGCTGTTTGTTTACAGGGAACAAATGGCAAACACTGATCATTTTGTGCATACAATTTGAATTTTTTTATGACGCTTAACAACAATGTCCACACTTGACACTGGATGCTGTATCAAATATTGAAGGTCAGAGTGAGTGAGCGAGTAATTTCTTAATGGCACATCAGCACAAAATAGGCCATTCAGTGCCATATGTTGTTAAAATTAATTAAAAGCAATTAATATATGTATTAAAAGCAAAGGTAAAATACTTGTTAAGATCAAGGCTATTAAGCTAATGTAAAAACAACATTATATACGATTGTAACAGTTGATAGCTTTAACGTAAGTGATGATGTTGCAAGATGGAACATTTTCAAAAACGTCCTTGAGTGTGTCCACTCCAAAATATCTCTGACGTGCTGCACTGTAACGGGTGCAGTCTACCAAAATGTGCTTGACTGTAAGCAGAAAATGGCAAGCTTCACATACCGGTTGACATAAGAATTTGTAATCTTATATGACCAATTCGAAGATGGTTGATAAGGACTGAGTCATAGCGGCTTAGTGATGAACTGATATTGTGACCAATGACCGGTTACACACTGTAGAGTTTATTTGATGTACACTGGTTCCACTGTTGTTGCCATTCTTTAACCCACAACTGGTTGACACAAGTTAACAAATCGCTAACTGGAAATCTCATGTTGGTGATGGCGACATCCAGTCCTGCCTTAGCAGCGATGTCAGCATCTTCATTGCCTCGTATACCCAGGTGGCTGGGAATCCAGCAAAAAGTTATAGATTTACCACTGTTAATTAGTTGTTAATGTTAGTTGTTAATCTTTAAAAATTACCTACGTTGGCTGATAAGAAAATTTTATTTCGCAAAATATTCAAGCGGGCCTTATTACCCTGTTTACCTTACGGTTGACTGAGATCATGTCCTGTCTTTCTCTCATCCCAAGCGCATTCCGTTCAGCAATTTGATCGATGTGGCTTTTAACGCGGACACCCATCCCCCGACGACGGGTGCACCGAACAACACACTATAAGCGCCGGGTGCTGGCAGCCGAAATAATCAATATTCGCGGTCGAGCGATGGAGCAAAGCGTCGCAGGGAGGGGCCCGGGAGTCTAGACGACGAGTGACGACAACAATTTGGACCCTGGGAGACTAGGTCCAGAGACTGACAGCCAGCCGGCGTCCCCGTCCGTCTCAGCAACTGACTACAAGTGAGGGAACTGCTGAGAAGAGGGGGAGTCAGGTCTACAACGACCCAAGGGCGCCAGCCAGACTCGCGCCCGCCTCCTTAGCTGACAGACGTGTTGGACTGTTCAAGGAAGACAGCAACAGCATAGACATAGAGTCATAGACTAGACGGCCAGGCACCAGCAACAAACCAACGAGGCACGTTCGACCTGGCTGGGTGAAGCAAACCAATCTAACGTGGGGGTCTGGTAATGTGCAGCCACACTGCAGAGAGCATCAGCTATTACAACACAGAAGCATGTCGCGCCAAGCCATCTATCTCTCAATACACACATACGCCCAGAAACATTGGTTCTAGCACGAACTCCTCAATTCCCATGGACATAAAACTCAGCCGGCCAGATGCCCCTCAGTGTACGAGCTAAGGTCAGTAGCGGCCTCTGCCTCAGCCTCAGCAGCATCCCGCCTGACTCATCCCACGCCCTGGCCTACCGCCTAGCTAAGCTCGCCTACACTGACTGCACGCTGCACGCTGTACACTGCAGTTGAGCGCGGATATTTGAAGCTATACTGCTGTGTGAGTTTGCGTTGAACGCGGTTTATTAAAGGGAAACTATCATGAAAAATCGTATTCTAAGTAGAGCTGTCACAGTTGACGCGTTAATTAACGCGTTAATAAATTAACGCGCGTTAAAAAAATTAACGCGCGTTAAAAAAATTAACGCAAATGTGTAAATTTACAGCAGTAATGCCCCGCTGAAGCATGGCTACACGCGACGATTTCCTCAAACGAGGTTTATAAACCTCGGAAGGCCCGGTCACGTCGGACAATATTTCGGACGAGGTAATTGGTGCGTGTAGCCATGGCGTTACACGTTTAAACTGAAACATTTGCGCAACATCTTCGTTTGTGTCTAATAGGGTGTTTACACGATCCAGCAAGCGTCCAGTAAACTTCCAGCAAATGTATTCAAAATACACGTGCTAATGCTGGACGTTTGCTGAATTGTGTAAACACCCCATAAACACCTGCGGACGTAAAAAATTCTGAACACTATGCTCAACAGTCTACACACGTTTTGCGTCAAGGTATAATGGCAACAAGTACATGTATTAGAAGTCAGAAAAATAAAAAGGTAAGCAGAAGAATAGGCGACGGGAGAAGAGAAATTCTTCGTTCAAGCAATTAACCGTTAAAATAAAATACTGTAATAGTTAAATAGTAAATAGTCTATATACGTTTAAAAAAATATAAAATTATATGTGTTTTTAAAACTTTTTTTCATTTTTTTAACTTGCTATATTTTACAGGCGGGTCCCATAAACGTCTCGGACCCGGGGTAATTTACCTCCTACTCTCCATCTTGACGGGACTGGACGCGTTAATCTACGCGTTAATTAATGCATTAAAAAAATTAACGCGCTGCGTTAATGCGTTAAAAAAATTAACGCCTTGACAGCTCTAATTCTAAGTGAACGCAAAAACTAAAATAATAGGGTATCTATTTTCATTTGTAGCAAAAAGCGCACGCATGTCATGCATAAAAATGAAGAAAATTGCTTTTATTCGTGAGCAAAATTACCGGATCTGAAGTGAAAAAGTCAACACACTTGGCATCGTTAGCAAGCAGAGATGCGCACGTTGCGGGCGAGTCCGTGTGTGGATCGGGATCCGCAAAATATTTCTGGTCCGTGGAGGGACTGCAGATTTTTCTTTGACAAAAAGTTGCTCACCTTGATATGTAACTTTTTAATACTAAGCTTTTTTAAAAAAGCTTTGGATAACTTTTGTTTTATTTTAGCCGTTAGATAAGTGACGTTTCAATTATGAATCATATTTCAATTAATATTTTAACACTTTATGCACATATAGATAACTAGACTTAGAGATTATTGGCCTAAGATAAACTGCTAATTTTCACGGTAGTAAGCACTGCAGATGCAAACGGACTGTGGATCAGAGTTTACATATAACTGCAGATGTATCGCTGCAGGTGTGGAAGTCAGCAGAATGGTGCCAGCATTGAACACCAGACTCAACCGCTGATTTTAAGAGGCTCAGCCACCGACTCTGATGCAGATGTCTGATGAAAACAATCCCCTACTTCACTGCGTACTCGATCAGGAGCAGGAGCCAGCAGATTCGGATTCCGACAACGATTCCCACGGTACACCAAAAACGTTAACATTTTCTGTATCACTTTATAATCATTGCTAAATATACTGTGCTATATGTTTAATGCTTAGATAAAGCCTGTCTAACATTCTGTAATGCGTACTGGAAACAGGGTAAAGTATGTCATGGTTTCTGGCACCAGACGACTGGTGCCTGTTTCTGGCACCAGAAACCGCACTGGAAACAGGCATCAGAAAATGGTCAGTGTGTCGTCAACTTTGCAACAGTTATTTTTCAAAATACAAGTGGCACAGGCTTTTTCCGGTCCATCCTGTACTTTGTCTGTTATGAGGTCAGGTTTTTCATAAGTTTGCAGTATTGCCTAAAAGTTTGATGTATCGCTGCAGGTGTGGAATTCAGCAGAATGGTGCCAGCATTGAACAGTTACCAGACTCAACTGTTGATCTTCCAGAAACAGGAGGCTCAGCCACCGAATCTGATGCAGACACCTCTGACTCGGCTGCAGACAGAGGAGAATCACGAGAAACAGCAGCAACAGCAAACTCAACCGCTGAAAATCCAGAAACAAGAGGCTCAACCACCGACTCAGCATTCGGTGGTGCTGCAAGCTGTCTGTACTGCGGACATGTCGTTCACAGACTGCTACGTCAGACAAGTCGGTTCCGTCCACGACGCAACTGTATTCCGCAGGTCTGACTTGTATGAGCGCACGTTTCCTGACACAGGATTATTCCCAAATGACAGTCACATGGTTGGCAATGCTGCATATCCACTGCTTACGCAGCTGAGTGCTGACTACTTAAAAAAACTGACTGTTGAGCCTTGCTAAGGTGAAGGTCGTAGCTAGGTTGGACTGTGGCTTGAGGAAGAAACTGAATATTCAGTAGCAGTAGGCTAAGACTACGACGGCATTGTCATAGCTCCCAAAAAGGCAATCTATCGGCCCTGCGTTTGTTGGAAGGAGTTTAAGAACATGTTTACATCTTTGTGGCTACAGCCTGTAGCCAGGAAATCGCTATGACCTAAGTTCAGCTAGGCTGAGAAATCCACGCCTCTTGACGTCACTCATAGGCTTCGATGCTAGCGGTTAGATGAAGGACTTTCTCTTTCTGCCTGAATACTGTCGGATTGTTGCGCTATAATAATATCAAGAAAAGTTCAATAGAAGTGTCTAATATCTTATAGAAATAGCTCTCCCAGAAGTGACGGAGAATGCCGTAAACGATCTCCGCCTCTCACGTCGAAATTACATCGTTCGTCGTTCATCGCTGTCACTAATCGTCGCTGCCGAATAATGAATCACACCATACCGCTGGAAGAAATTATCGCTGACATTGCAAGGAAGGCAACGATCGAACATTTTGGGGACTATGAAGACCTCATCTGGCACCACTACTATTTCTGTGACACTTCGTACCGCTACACATGGCTGCACTGGGATGATTGCTATGAGGGTTGCGGATGTCCAGAGATGACATATGCTGACATTCTTCATCTACTACCTCACCACCAAGAAATTACACCACTAAGGGGGTACGCACGCAAATATCCAGTTGATAACACCAAACATCAAATGAAAGCCATGAAGAGTTGACAGTAGACATTTTGGGTTTTGTCGAGAGATGTAGATAGGGCTTCAGGATGATCAATTTTTTTGCGTTGCAGAGAACAGCAATTCTGTATTGGTTGCAACATGGACCGAGAACCATGAAACAAGCAAGCGCTAATACTGCACACTTGATTCGACTGCGCTGATAAATGACACAGTCGACACTAATCAATCACTATCTGCTTCACTATACGCCTAGCGCGAAATGAGGGCAAAGGACCAGACAAAGTAGCTATATCAGACATGTAGGGTCAAATACCAGTCTTAGATGAAAGATCGACTGGGCGAGTATTAGAGTCACAATCAGTACTACGATAATGATGTACTGTCTTCTTTATTACTGTTTTAACAGAATCAATGCAGTCTAAAAGTTACAGCTTAAATAAGCAATTATCTATTCTGTTTTCACTTTTTAGAACTAATTTAAATGAAAAATGAAGATGCAACAGAATGTCAGAGATTAAGATGAACAGATTACGGTTGCTCACTTTACCCAATGCCAGTTGCAGTAGCCTAAATACCCCCAAGTTGTGTCTAATGTACTTATTGCACTGCAACATGTATGTTATTGTGAATATAATGTGTATACAGATATTGAGTTCATTTTAGTATCTGCAAGCCACTATAACTGCACCAAATGCGTTTATCTGTTAGGGTAACTTACAATGCTCCCCGGACTTCCTGAGTCTGAGGGAAATACAGAAAATGGACGGAAATTTTTTATCTCGTCATATGACATATACCTCATGCCCATGAATACCACTAAATAGTGCTTATCGGCAGTGGCAGATCCAGAAATTTTGGGTAGGGGGCGGAAGAATAGGAACCCCTTCCCAGAAAATTTTTGTGCACAATAATGCAATTTTGTGCAAAATTTTGACTTGTTTTAAGATGCATCCAGTCAATAGGGGGCCACCCCCTTCTTCCCCCTCCATGAATCGGGCACTGGGCACGTAAAGATGGCCTCCCCTGCAGAAGCCTTGGCCCCCCCCTCATTCACCAAATGCTGGCGCCGCCACTGTTTGTCATCTAGCTGAAACGACACACCTGGCTCCCGCCGACACGGCTCAGCAAATGCCTTGGGTCACTGTGCTTCAGCCAAGAAAAAATAAATACCGACAACCTGAATATAATCAATGATCAATCTGTAGCAATCACTACTGGAAAAGGAGAAATATACGCCAGTCATATTGTTTTATTTAGCCCAGCATGTACATGTGGGGTATAAAACCAGGGACTGTAAAGTTTGCACGTGGTGAGGTTTATTAGGCTGACGCAGGCGGCGCGGTGGCCAGTATTCAAAGCACGGCGGAGGAGCTATTAGTTTTGGCATGACAGATGGCTGGTGGAGTACGGCGACGCGGCGCACATACCAAAGAGTGCTGGTGCAGGCTACTGCGTCACGCATCACCGGCCCACACACCGTGCAGGATGCTGATGCTGCTGACCATGACACCACCTCACCACCATGATACTACCAGCATCAGCAGCATCAGTGGCGCCGCTACACATCACTCCTTCATTAGCAATCTAGCTCTCTTCCCTCAGATTATACCACCTTAGTTCGTTACAAGTTGCTGATTGCATACTGTTATGCCAAAGAACAACGCGAACCCTGTAGACAGTCCACTGAACGCAGCGTACGAGGCGAAAATGCAAGATGACCAATGACCAAAAAGCAGTTCTGGCGGAACTTCTTCGAGAAAGACCTTGCCCCTATGACGTAAGCAGCAAACAATTCAGTGATAATAACAAAAAGCGGTTGAAGAAATAGCAGAGACAGCGAACCTTAGTGTGGAAGCAGTGTACAAAAAGCTGACAGCGCTATGTACTCAGTAGTGAAACTGCTGTCGCTAGCCACAATCCCGCTCGCCTTGGCTGCGTCCAATCGATGAGAAGCCAGAGAAGTCGGTGCATACGAGTATTTCAGCTGCACATCTCCAAGAGACACAATCACTGGTTATGCTCCGAATGTGGAGCAACGTTAAAAAGTTAAAATTGTATAACCACAAGAGAACAAAACATAGGCCTAATGAAGGCATTATGAAGTGTGGGTTAAGGGTACGGAGAGGTATGGAATGGAGTATGTGAGTAGTCTTTCCTTTCTGACTCACCGTCCTCTGGACCACACTTTTGTGTACATAGCTGACTCAATTTATTCTCTGTAAGATAATATTTTACACGTTTTTTTGTTATTTTCATCATCCATTTCATCCAAGTGGTGCGATCCACGAGTGACGATGAATTTCGCCAGCATTTCCACCTAACACGAGACACGTTCTTGGATTTGGTTTTGGTCACACTTAATAGGTAAATGCAGTTTACGTCCATTTTCAAAGACGTAGGCTTGAGTTACCTGCAAATGTGATTACATACAGAACACACGGCACGTCACAACTGACAAAATAACATCGCCCACGAGCAACAGAAACTGGGTCAACAAACGACAGACGGACTCTGAGCAAGGCAGACACAACATACACAGCACGGGGGCAGTCAGCCAGCCAGTCAGCCGACTGACGACGGACGCCAAAAATTGCTATTGACCTTGAGCGCCGGCCTGTGAGCAAATGCCAATCGCCGTCTGTTGGTCTGTTGCGTAATAAAAACACGACCAATACTGCAGCTGAAAGCAGCGGCATCGACATCACTGGCAACAAACACTAAACCGGCAGTAACGGCAGTCATAACCCACCATCTTCTATCCAATTTACCTGTCTGCGCAAGTTTACTGCTATGCAGCTGGAAACGGTAGCACTAAGCACATACTGGGATTGGAACGTAACTCAAGACTGAATATACAGTGACACAATAATCGAGCAAAACCGCAAAATGTAACTTATAATATGCAGTCATATGTGATAGCATTCTCTCAAAAATATTTGGGGAACGATGGATTTGCAACCTCGTCAAAAAGCTTCTCAACAACTCGGAATGTGCTCTTTGGTACCACAATGCTGACGGTGACAATTCAGCGCAATTCGGAGGACGCCATCTGCACGTGGTGCTTAAAACAGGTGAAGGAATTCGCGGAACAGATAAACAGCTGTCTAATGACAATAACTATCGAAGTCTCAAACAATACGTTGACAGCAACGGTGGATACGTTACATCACAAACAGTACGCAGCGCTTACGCGATCATTAGGCACTTCAACCAGTCTCCGAGAATATATATGGGTGCCAGATCAAACGACTTGGTACTCACCGTGCTACAATTGCACATCGACGCATCGTCCGAACACAGAACCTCTGATGACCCACATTACAAAGTTACAGAGTACAATCCAAGCGACGACGAACCTGGGACCATCATTCATAGTGTTGTATCCTCATGTAAATGTCGACTATGCCAGTGGAAAAGTGTACTGTAGTATATATAAGAGTGTATAGCATATAGTTATTGTAATGCTGCAACCTAGCAGGTTGCAGGTTGTGTAGCTCTTTTGAAGCATTTATACAGCTGCATGCTCAGAGCTGGATTGATACATAAGGTATTTGTTTGGCATAATAGTGCAAGCTATGCTGCAAATAAACCTATAATCTAGGCCTAGAGTCAAAATACTGGCTGTAGAACATATTGTTAACCCATTCCCCCCCGCGCCCGACTAACTGTATGATACTGAATAGTGTGTTGCCTATGCTGCATCTGGCATGAGCATCCACCATGTCGACCGTCGACGTCAGCTTCAGATGAGAAGAAGCAGTGTTTTGTGAAACTTCTTTGAGAAAGACCCTGTCTCTACAACGTTAGCAGCAAACAATTCAGTGATATGAACTTGAAAGGAAAACCACTGAAGAAACAGCAGTAAAGCGAACTTTAGCGAGGAGGCAAGTGTACAAAAACTGACATTGCTACGTAGGCTACTCAGTATTTTGTCTCATAAAACCACCACGAAGTGGCAGCACTTGGTTGTTCACCAAAAAATGCCCCACCAGTCCAGAAGTGGCTTAACCAGGACAGGCATAGGCGTAATAATAGTATACTCTAGTGTTGAAATTGCCTGGGAAACCCAAACTGTCAACATGTTCATACTTCAGCTGCATTACATCAAAATTACTCCGTGATGTATTGTGTCAGACAGTACTGGTATATGCAGTTACTACCTGGCAGTGGCAGTGTGCATGCCACTGTCCAGGCTTTATTTCTACTGACTATCTGTTGATGCAAATGATGGCCATTTGACTGCAAAAGCAAAGAAAATTCAATTACATTCATGCTTTCAGCCGCTGATCGATTGAAAGAGCACTTGCACTGCTAACGGGGTGTCGTCGATTAAAGTACTGTTAACTGCACGCAAATGAAGCAAGCAATACGCCGAACATCATCATCACCATGTGCATTTTGCATAAGTTTGTACTTTGAGCTGATAGCAGCAACAAGAATCTGGAGGCGTACATTGATGACAGTCAGTTGCTGAGTCCGAGGTCTCAGAATCATCAGCTGTGAATGACAGGTCAGCAGTGGCAAAAAAAGAACCACATCCACATACATTCATTGCAGCACGCTTTTTTTAAGTTTGAGTTTTAGCACTTGACCTGACCAGAGTAACAGTGAGACCTTAAAATCAACGGAGAGTCTTTCGGCTACAGCGAGTAAAAGTCAGCGTAGATTATTAGTGACCGGCTTTTTTTGGCAGACTGTAAAATTTGTGGCGAGTAGCAGAACTAGTTTGTTTCAGTGGACATGACACTGGAACAAGCCGAAAAAAATTCTGAAACACAGATGAGCGCAAGTGTCCCTTCATACACAAACAAGAAAGTTTCCCTACCTCAAAACTTCTTATTTTGCACCATCTACAATGGCAACATCCTTGCCCCAGAGATTGCTCCCTCTTTTGGGTCTGCGGGTCGTTGGAAACCTCCCATTTAATCACTCAGTGTGGATTTTTTTTTGTATGGCAACACAGATGCAACATGTACCTGTAAGTAATAATGCAACGTAGACAGTGTTGGCAGCAAATGGCATAGAACAAATTATGTTCTATTAGATACTGAATGACTGCAGCCGACGCCCACGCTGACCTGTTGCAGATAGTGCTAACATTAGCATGTGTTATCATTCCAGGCTGGGCTGCATCAGCAGCACTGCTCGGGCCCACAGCCGACCGGTGTTTTATCAACTATGTGGATTCCATTCACACACACCCACGCCCACAGCCACAGTCGACACACCCAGTTGAGCTGTGGCCACAGTGAAAACATCAAAAACCACTGCATTATTCCAAACTGCTGGCTTCATCATAATAATGCACTCCCTTTCACACACACTATGCAGTCAATTACACTGCAGTCACCAATAATTACATGAACTATTCACAAATACAGTGCCAGACAGCCGGTCAAATAAATGCCAGCATCACAGCCATACAGTGAGTACAGAACGCTGAATGATGCAGACTAATTTACGAGGGTCATCCTAAAAGTTTCTGGCCTCGACATATCAGACAATAATATTTTCCACAATCTATACATCAGTGAAACGTACATCCTTTACGAACTTTAATGAGTCGGTTGCGAATATGACGTCATTGTAATTTATGACGCCACAGAGCATTAAATAGAACCGATTTCCAGCGTCAATGAAAGAGGCTCAAGTCACTCAGCATCATGGATAGCAGACACCATCATTATCCGATTTCAGATTTCAAAACAGATAATAGTCAATGGGAGTAAGGTCGTTGCTGTATGCAGAGTGATCTTGGTGTAGAAAGTCATAGTCATGAACAGCCAGCTGGGTAACTGTAGACCACTAAAGAGTGTAGACTTTGGACTGGACTGCAGCGCTGAAATTTAGGGAACTTGTGCAGGGCTTGCTCCCGGACCCCTCCCAGTCCCCCTGCCCATCACGGGGCCCAAGTAACTAGTCACAAATTCTTATTGGCCTTTCATTCACATATGCAAATGAGAAATTCACAAACGTATTTGTTAGGGCTTTCACAAAATCAAATGCCACGGTGCTCCACTTTGGCAAACCTAGCTACAGACTGGAAAATAATCATGCAACAGTGAGCCTGATTCTATGCTGTTTGGGTTAGCGATTTATATGACGTCATAAATTACAAAGATGTCATATCCACATCCGACTCATTAGAGTTCGTAAAGGATGTACGTTTCACTGATGTATAAATGGTAGAAAATACTATTGTCTAATATGTCAAGGCCGAAAACTTTTGAAACTGAAAGGACAGCGAGAAAAGAAACCAACACATTTCTAGGCCCTGGTGCAAAGACAGCCACATGGAGGAATGGAAGTCCTGTGTAATATTGCGATCTTACACCTAGATTTTTGGACATCCTGGTTTCCAGGTTAACTGGAGGAGAAAATGAGAAGTTTGCCAACTAAGCTCGGCACACACTTGAGAAGCCAAAAGAAGACCCACAGTTTCAGGTGCATCTGGCGGTCGCCAGCAGCAGCAGCAGTGGGAAGTCACCTTCGTCCTGTTTCACCAGCGCTAAAGCCGTGTTTATAGCGACAAACCCAACTCAACTGAACTGCAGTGACTCACCTTTCAAGCAGTGGACTAATAGCAGAGCGCCGCACTGCCGCGCATGGAATTTCCCAAACTAATACAAATATTATAGAGCCAATATGGCTCGATGCAGTATAAGAAAGCGTAAAGCCGTTGCGTTGATTTCTTTATTTATTCTGTTCAGAGTTACAAAAAAAGAAAGAGGAGGACATGCCGAAGAAAGCCGTTTCTAGCGCGGCGCTACGAACAAGGTATGTAGTATAAATGAGCGGGAAGCTTGGAATAACAGCAACATTTCTGCATCACACTTTGCATCTAGCCTGTAGCCTGCGCTGTATAATTATTAGTGATGATAGAAGCCTGTACGACAGTCCACATTGCTGTCGCCATTAATGCTTAAGAACCGTTCTCTGAATAGCGCGCATGCCGGTCTAGTCTGAATAACGAAGTTCCAATGATATAACCATATAAACAGCACTGCATCGTTTGCAGGCAAATATTTACTTATTTATTCATCGCACTGGTCTGGAAAACTAAGTGAGTTCAGTCGAGTTGAGTTTTTTTGCGTGTTCATAGCGACAAACTCAACTCGACTCAGTTCAGTTCAGTTGAGTTTGTCGCTATGAACACGGCTTAATAGCAACCGTGTCTGATGCAGTCCACGAGGCTGGCTACCCATTACGTAAAATACAGCGCCGACAGAAATAAAAAGATGCTCGCCGGCTGGCACGCCGCACAGCAGGACGGCAGGCTGGCACGCAGTGGTCAGTGCTCAGCGAGCGACCCCGTCACCCCCTGTCTGAGAG
>Ga0209367_1000417_pt1 | contig 41086 bp, 29 predicted proteins | sample WorMetLIZISLAND2_FD_187412 | JGI IMG/M metagenome (GOLD analysis project Ga0209367, IMG submission 187412) | Marine gutless worms symbiont microbial communities from Max Planck institute for Marine Microbiology, Germany - Olavius geniculatus... ...
GTTGTCTTAATTGATCGATATTCATAAGATCTCCTTTCGTTTGTTCTTTTAAGGAGATCTTACACCATGGGTGTGACAGATACGGTCACACTAACCTTAAAAATGTAGATAGGCTCGCTTATTTTTAAGGTGACGATTAGCAAAGCGGTACCCAACCGTTACGAAGGCATTCCAAAGCTTGAACATTTCAGGTGGAAAATCGCTTTAAGATATGCTATCTGTGGCCGTCCGGGTTCCGAGGTTTAGAGGTTCAGGGTTCAAGGTTCAAGGGTTCAGGAACCCAGCCGACGGCCGGTAAACGGCCGGTCATTTCGGATGAGAAACTATGAAGGAATGAACATCGAACATCGAACGTCCAACGTCCAACATCGAATGAGGTATTCTATCTATTGAATAATGCGATTGATATTTGGCTACATGCGAAATTCGATTCGACGTAGTCCCTCGGCTATTAGTCCAAAGCCGAATATCGTGCCGCAAGCTTTGATCTCGTTTTTTTTTAAAATCGGCAGAGCGCAGCGTCATCTATATTGGATCACGCCAAGGCGTGATTGAGCGTTCGATGTTCGACGTTCAATTTTTCCACTTTCAGTTCAGACTATTAAGTTTCGTGCTCGATGTGGGCATTTATGGCAAATTTGAATAAACTTTAATACATACTAATGAGCAAAACACTATCCACCCAGGTCCTCATTATCGGCGGCGGATCCACGGGCACCGGCATCGCCCGGGATCTGGCCCTGCGCGGCGTGCAATGCATCCTGGCTGAACGGCGCGACATCAATGCCGGGGCATCCGGTGCCAATCACGGGTTATTACACAGCGGGGGGCGCTATGTCTTTGCCGATCAGGGCAGTGCCGTCGAATGCCGCGAAGAAGGCGAGCTGCTAAAGAAGCTCGCGCCGCATTGCATTGAAGACACCGGAGGACTGTTTGTCGCCGTGGCGGGTGACGACGAAAAGTACGCTGCTGATTTTCCCGGCCTCTGCGCCCAATGCCAAATCCCGGTGCGGGAACTGGACCCCCATGAGGCCCGGGAACTTGAGCCGACACTATCGGATAATTTGATTGCAGCCTATCTGGTGCCGGATGCATCGATCGATCCCTTTAAACTTTCCATGGAAAACATGGCCCAGGCCCAGGAACTGGGCAGCACCCTGCTGCGATTCAATGAAGTGGTTGGCTTCGAGATCAGCAGCAACAAAATTCGGGCTGTCTGCCTGGAAAATGTCATTACCGGCGAAGAGACATTAATCGAGGCGGAACAGGTGATCAATGCCTCGGGCGCCTGGGCCGGCGTTGTTGCCGGATTGGCAGGAGCAGAAATTGATATCATATACTCTAAGGGCAGCCTGATCGTCACTCACAATCGCATTACCGACCGTGTGATCAACAGGCTGCGCCCATCGGCCAGTGCCGACATCCTCGTGCCCGGCGGCACGGTCTCCATTTTAGGAACGACCTCTATCAGAATCGACGATCTGGATCAGATTTATCCCACCGTCGAAGAAGTCGATGATATGGTGGGTGAAGCCGTCAAGATGATCCCCGATCTGGAATCGGCACGCTATATTCGCGCCTATGCCGGTGTCAGACCGCTGGTCGGCTCGCGGTCAGCTTCCGATGATCGCGATGTCAGCCGCAGCTTTGCACTTATCGATCACGGCGACGAAGGAATAGAAAACTTTACGACCATTTCCGGCGGCAAACTGACCACATACCGGTTGATGGCCGAAAAAACAGCCGACCTGGTCTGCGGCCACATGGGAGTTTCCAGTCCCTGTTTAACCCGCAGCCAGCCGCTGGCCCTATCGCAGCCCGCCAAATGGACCCAACCGGGGCTGGCACCCAAACTGTGGTTGAAACATCATGAACCGGAAGATCTGTTGCTTTGTGAATGCGAAATGGTTCCCAAAAGCGCCGTCGACAACATTATCGAATCCATTCGCGAACAAAACGGCCAACCGGACCTCAAGGCCATTGCTCTGCGCAGCAGGATCGGCAAAGGCGCCTGCCAGGGAACATTTTGCGGCGTGCGGGTGACGTCTTATCTCTATGATCAGGGTGAATTGGCGTCCCAGGAAAGCCTGGCCAGTCTAAGAGATTTTCTCAACCAGCGCTGGAAAGGTCAGCACCCCACCCTGTGGGAAAAGCAGCTCGTTCAGGCGGAGCTCCTGGAAGCCCTTTATTGTGGATTCTTTGGATTAGAACGGTAGGCGCATTCTTTCATAGAGTGTTGGAGTACTGGAGTGTTGAATAAGGGGTGAAAGCTAATATTGGCTTTTTGAAATCCCAAATCACAAAAATCAAATCACAAATAAATCCCAATAACCAAATTTCAAAATACCAAACAGCGTTACATGATACTTCAGTTTTGTTAAAAGGATTGAGAATTAGAAAATCGCCGTGTGATCCTAATCGCAGAAAAGAAACGGCAAATTTGGGTGCAAGCGTAGTAGAGTTTCGGTAATTGGATATTGGGTTTTGAGATTTATTTGTGATTTGGTGTTTGTAATTTGTTATTTATTCTCTGTGTCGTCCATTTTGATACGACAGAGCTTCTTTCACTTATGACTGTCTCTGACACCATAAATACCGACATTTGCATCATTGGAGCCGGCTTGGCCGGGCTGGCGGCAACGCTGTTTGCGGCCAACCGGGGATTGTCCTGCGTCGAAGTCGGGCAAACCGGCGAGATCAACTATTCCAGCGGGTTTCTGGATTTATTGGGGGTTCATCGGGCGGATGCTAACCAGTCCTGGACCGATCCCTGGGCCGGGATCGAGGCGCTGGTGCGGGATAACCCGCAGCACCCCTATGCCAGGCTGCCCAAAGAAGACATCCGAACCGCTTTCGAGGAGGTTCTAACTTTTTTAGGGGACACCGGTCTGCCCTATACCCGACGGGCTGATCAAAATATCGACGTTTTGACTTCTATCGGCAGCCTCAAACGCACCTACTGTGTTCCCCACAACATGTGGCACGGTGTCGAGTCCCTTGAAAAAAAGCCCCCCTGCCTGTTGATCGATATTCGGGGCTTGAAAGGATTCAGCGCCCGCCAGATTGCCGCGGCTTTAATGCCTCACTGGCCGGATGTTCGGACCGCCCGCATCTCTTTTCCGGATACTGATCACCTCAACGAAGTCTTTACCGAGCACATGGCCAGCGCCTTGATCCTGCCCCAAAATCGGGACAAATTAGCCCTGACCCTGCGGCCCCTTTTAAAGGACGTGCAGGTGGTTGGGATGCCGGCCATTCTGGGTCTGTACCGCACCCCGGAGGTGATGGCCGATCTGGAGAGCCGAATTGGAGTACCGCTCTTCGAAATTCCCACCATACCGCCGTCCGTGCCCGGATTGCGCCTGAAAGAAGCATTTGAACGGGGATTGCGCAGCAAGGGGGTCGACTACATATCACAGAAACGAGTTCTGGCAGTGCGTCACCCCGATCCGCAGTGTTTTGAAATCGATATCGGCCGGACTGCCACCGAGTTGATCGTAAAACCCCGGGGAATCATCCTGGCAAGCGGCCGCTTTATCGGCGGGGGATTGCACGCCGGTCGAATTCGGATCAGGGAGACTGTTTTTGATTTGCCGGTTTACCAGCCTACCGGCCGCACCGAATGGCATCGGCGGGAGTTCCTCGACACCCGGGGGCATCTCGTCAACCAGGCCGGGGTGGAAATCGATAATTCGTTTCGGCCCCTGGACAAATCCGGCCAACCGGCCTATCCCACCCTTTTTGCCGCCGGATCCCTGCTGGCCCACAATGACTGGAAGCGCCTGAAGTGCGGCGCCGGTGTCGCCATTGCCAGTGCTTTCGGGGCCGTTCAATCGTTTCTGCAACTCAAGCAGTAAAATGCGTTAATCAATCTCCAAAAAGATTATCGCAGACAAAATGGACCGGGACAAGAAAGATGAATGACACTCTCCTTGAAAAAGTCAATGGGGATATTCTTATTGTTGATGATGGCCTGAACAATCTACAGCTATTGTCAGATCTTTTGGGCGATAAAGGATACGAAGTGCGAAGTGCCCAGAATGGGCAAGCCGCGCTGACTATCATCGATAAAGATCTACCGGATCTGATTTTGTTGGATATTCGTATACCCGAAATGGACGGCTATGAGGTTTGTGAACGTCTAAAGTCCGATAAAAATTATCGCCACATACCGATAATATTTCTGAGTGCGCTTCAGAATACCGACGATAAGGTTAAAGCCTTCGAGGCCGGAGCCGTTGACTTCATTACTAAACCTTTTCAGGCGCAGGAGGTGCTGGCCCGGGTCAGCACCCATATAGCATTAAGTCGTTTGAGCCGAAATTTTGAAGAACATCTAGAACTGCGCACGGCGAACCTGATAAAAACCGATGAACAATTGCGTATGATGAAAACCGCAATAGAGAAGGTCATGGATCCGATCGTATTCATCAATCCAGATGGACGCTACGTTTATGCGAATGAGGCGAGCGTTAAAGAATCGGGGTATCCACGTGACAAGCTACTGACACTGCATACATACGATATTGGACCGGAATATACCCCGGAAATATGGCGTGATCATTTTCAAGAGCTAAAAAGGGTCGGATCTATGCGGTTGCAGAATAAAATTGTTACCGGAAATGGAGATACGGTCATGTTTGATGCGCGTTCAAATTATGTCAAAATCGGAGAAAAGGAATTCATCCATTCATGCGGGCGGGACATTACCGAATTAATAATGGCCCAAGAGGCCCTGACTGAGCAGCTTGGGTTCGAAAAGATGATCGCAAACATATCTGCAGTCCTGACGCATACAGATCCGGAAGATATAGATGATAGAATTGATTCGATACTCCTAACTCTTGGTGAGAACCTTGGCACGGAACGCGTCTTCCTGGGCCGGTTCACAGAAGAAAATGGTAAGCTTACCACTTCAAACATTTGGGCAGCCGAAGGAATCGATCATAATTCCAGTATCTTCAACATCGACCTTGCCGATAAATTGCCGTGGGTTGCAGAGCAAATTCAAAATGGCAATTCAATTCATGCGGGAGTGGGGTTGGCCGATCTACCCGAAGAAGCAAAAGAATTGCGATACCAGCTCGAAAAAGATGGCATTAACTCGGGATTCGCCATACCCGTCCAGGTCGAAAGCAGATCCATCGGATTTCTCGGATTCGACACCATTGATCAACCGCGTGAGTTCCCACCGTCGATCGTGGATCGCGTGAGGATCATAGCAGACATGATCGGATCGACATTACAGCGAATCAATGCTCAAGCATTGCTTAATGAGCAGCTTCGATTTGAGGAATTGATTTCTGATTTGTCTTCAGAGTTTATTAACTTGCCTGTGAGTGATGTTGATTCAAGAATCAACGAGGCACTCAAAAAAATAGTTGATGTGCTCAGCCTTGACCGGAGCAGTCTTTTTCAATTTTCAAAAGAGGCAGAAATTCTCAATCTGACACACACATTTGCCTCTGAATCAGCCGGGCCGTCTCCGCCGACAATATTAAGCTCAGAACTGCCTTGGTTCACCAAAAAGTTGCGTCTGGGAGAAATAGTTAAAGCATCCCGGTTTGAAAAATTACCAAAAGAAGCAGTGGCTGAAAGGCGTTGGTGGAAAGCGCACAGGCTTAAATCCGCAATGGTACTTCCACTGAAAATGGCAGGAACAATCCTTGGCGCCATCTCCTTTGCGACCATCCAAAGTGCGAGAGAGTGGCCGGATGAATTGGTTAAGCGTCTTCAAATGGTCAGTGTAATTTTTTCGAATGTATTGACCCGAAAACGGTCAGACGAACAAATTCAAAATGCGTTTTCGGAAATCGAACAACTTAAAGAGCGCCTCGAACATGAAAATGTCTATTTGCGTGAAGAGGTCGAGCTTCAGCACCAGCACGGTGAAATCATCGGGCAAAGCAAGGCAACACTACAAATGCTAAATCAGGCTGAGCAGGTGGCCGAAACCGATAGCACGGTCCTTATACAAGGGGAGACCGGTACCGGTAAAGAATTGCTGGCAAGAGCCATCCACCGCCTGAGTTCCCGCAGTCACCGCGCAATGATCACTGTCAATTGCGCTGCACTGCCGGCAACGTTGATAGAAAGTGAGATGTTCGGTCGCGAGAAAGGGGCGTTCACGGGGGCCTTGTCCGGCCGGATCGGCCGGTTTGAGGTTGCCGACGGGTCCACCATCTTTTTGGATGAAATCGGCGAGCTGACACCGGATGTACAAATGAAATTGTTGCGGGTGTTGGAAAAAGGCGCTTTCGAGCGATTGGGGAGTAACAAGACCATTAAAGTCAATGTTCGCATCATTGCCGCTACCAACCGAGATCTTAACAAAGCGGTTCAGGATGGCAGCTTCCGGCGTGATTTGTTTTACCGCCTGAACGTGTTTCCCATCAACGTACCTCCCCTGCAGGATCGCCTTGAAGATTTAGAGCTGCTGGTTTGGGCCTTTGTCAAGGAATACGGGGAGCACATGGGCAAACGGATCACTAACATCCCCAAAAAAAGCGTAGACGCGTTGAAAAGATGCCCTTGGCGGGGAAATATCCGGGAACTGCGCAATGTGATCGAACAATCGATGATCGTTACGAAAGGATCGACATTGGAGGTGCAATTGCCGGGGATTCAAGCGCAAAGTCGGGATCAAACAGTATTGTTGGAAGATGTCGAGCGTAATCATATCTTTAAAATACTGAAACAGACCGGTTGGCGCGTTCGCGGCAAACAGGGGGCGGCCGAACTCCTGGGACTCAAACCGACAACACTGGAATCGCGGATGAAGAAACTTCAGATCATCCGACTAAAATGAAGGCTGTTGCCCATCAACTCCGTAATATCGGAGAATGGAGGTTCTATATTAACTATCCCATTAAATGAGATGATGGACAGCTTTCAAGTCTGACCGAATATAAAAGTATCTCCACCATGAAGATCAGTTCTGGTTTTAAAATTGAAATAATTTCAAAAGCTTATTTCTATATTAGCTGATACCCCCATGATCTTTCCACACTCATAGAAAAATTCCTTTGCCACACTTTTCCCACGAAATATAGTAGTTAACCACGATATATCGGATATATTAACCTTTTTCTCTTTTGCTTCCCTACGTCTGAAATTTTTAAATTATATTTAAATCAGATAGTTATAAAATACATTCATGCCTAAGTCTTTCTGGCACATTCCTTGATATTATTCGTGCAGAGGTGTTTACACGATAATGTCGTCCATTTTGTTGAGGTTTTTCCAGGAGCTTCAATATGATCACATCATTTTTGAAAGTTAATGTCCCGCACAGGAAAAAGAAAGATGCGATCCAAACCGTGCATTCAATTTTGGGCTGGACGTCTGCGCAGCCGGGTTGCATCAGCATGGCATTTTATGAAGACACGAATCAACCGGGTACCATGATGATTTTTGAAGAATGGGAAAACTGGCCCAGCCTCGAAAAACATATCCAATCAGATTCCTATCGAAACATCCTGAAACTAATGGAGCTCTCAACCGAACAACCCGAGATCAAGTTTTGCAGTGTTTCAGATACAAGAGGCATGGAAGTTATCGAAAGGCTGAGAGGTTGATGAACGTATATTCACCCCCAATCCGGACGAGCGGGAATTGAATATTATAGATTGAAGATTGTCTGATGGTGGGCTCATTGAAACAAAGATGGAATACCGGGAGCGCGGTTGTGCTCTGCTGACTCGTGATCGTCATATCATGGTCGGGGATTGCAGTTGCCAGGCAGCCGCATGGGGGTGAGGCCATCGCCTTTCCCCGCAGCCTGGAAAGCTATAATGATGCCGATCAGACTCGCATCTGGGTAATTTTGAAAAACCGCATCCGGCAGGAGCCTTTCTACCTGGTGGCCACCCTGATTTTCATCCTGGCCATTTTGCATACCTTCATGGCCGGCAAGTTTTTGACCATTGCCCACAAATGGGAGAAGGCTCACGAGGAAAGAATCAAGACCGGCCAGATTAAACCCTATGAAATCCATAGTTATTCGCTGATCAGACACGATTCTTACATCGGGGTGAGTTCCAACTGAAACTTCAAAAACCATACGGGGGGACACAATGAACCACTCACTTAAATTAATTCCATTTGTTCTGGCTGGCGTGTTTTTTTTATTCGGCTGCCAGGAAGATGTACCTCAAAAAGAAATGATACGCCCGGTAAAGGCCATGAAAGTGGCGGATCAGGCGACCTTTACGGATGCTAGATTTCCCGGTATCGCCAAGGCGACCAAGGAGGTCGATCTGTCCTTTCGTGTCAGTGGGCCCATGATCACCCGACCGGTCAATGTGGGCGATGAAGTTACAGCGGGCACAACGGTCGCGCGTATCGACCCCCGTGATTACGAGGTCAACCTTCGCACCGTCGAGGGCCAGCTGGTTAGAGCCAAAGCGGTGTTGCAGCGCGCCCAGGCGGATCTCGACCGGGTGCTGAATATTCAAAAACAGGATGCCGGGGCGGTGAGTCAGACGTTGATTGACAGGAATCGCCAAAGAAGAAATTCCTCGCAGGCCGATATCAAATCACTGGTCGCGGCCGTGGATCAGGCCAAAGATCAGTTGAGTTATACTTATCTCAAAGCGCCGTTTGATGGAATTATAACCCAAACCTATGCGGAAGCCTTTGAAGACGTTCGGCCCAAACAGCCGGTGCTACGCCTGCTGGATCCCTCAAAGGTCGAAATGTGGATCAACATCCCTGAAAACATGATATCCCTGCTGCCCTATGTGTCCAACATCAAGGTGCGCTTTGATGCACTGGGTATCGAGGCCCCGGCCGACGTCAAAGAAGTCGGCACCGAGGCCTCCCGGACCACGCGAACGTTTCCGGTAAATCTTATCATGGAGCAGCCCGCGGACGCCAAGATTCTGCCCGGCATGGCCGGGTCTGCCTTTGGGGATGTCAATCTGCCGGATCAGGCCGAAGAGTCTGAATACATCATTCCGGTTTCAGCGGTGTTTACCGCCACCGACAACAAAAGCTACGTCTGGCTCATTGATGAATCCGCAATGACGGTAAAACGTCACGAAATAACACCGGGCAAGTTGACCGGCCGAGGCCTGAACGTAAAAGGGCTTCAAACCGGGCAGTGGATTGCCACGGCCGGTGCCAACACCCTAAGGGAAGGTCAGAAAATCACCATACTCCAACCCGGCAAGCAGATGTAAAGGAGGGCAGGCATGAATTTAACCCAATTTGCCATTGAAAAGAAGGCGCTGAGCTATTTTGTGGCCCTGCTCATACTGTTAGGAGGGATCGGCAGTTTTTTCACCCTCGGCCAGCTGGAGGACCCTAATTTCACCATTAAAAAAGGGGTGGTGGTCACGCAGTACCCGGGGGCCAGTCCCGCAGAGGTGGAGCTGGAAGTCACCGACCGCATCGAAAAAGCGATCCAGGAACTGCCCCAGCTCTATCACCTGTATTCGATTTCCAAGGCCGGTGTGTCCATGGTCAAGGTGGAGATCAAGAAAAAATACTGGTCGGATACCTTGCCCCAGGTTTGGGACGAGATGCGCAAGAAAATTCGCGATGTCACTCCCGAACTTCCGCCGGGAGCCGGCAAACCGGACGTTTCGGATGATTTTAACTTTGTATATGGATTTGTCCTCGGTCTCACGGGCGACGGTTTTTCCTACAAGGAATTAGAGGATTATGCCGACGAGCTCAAAAAGCAGCTCAGTTTGGTCAAGGGGGTTGCGCGGGTGGAGCTCTGGGGTGTTCAGGATAAGGTCATATATCTTGATGCTTCGGAGAAGCAGCTCTCGGAAAGGGGATTAACCGCCGAAAATTTTATCAACACCCTGGGCACCCAAAACAAAGTGGTTGATGCGGGCTTTGTCGATGTGCAGAATCGGCGGCTGCGGGTAGCGCCCACCGGCGAATTTAAATCACCGGAAGACATCGGAGAGCTTTACATCGTGCCGAGTGTCCTGGATATCCTGGATCAGCCCCTGGCGGTGTCGGCACCGGAATCCGCCGACATTGTCCAGCCCGGCCAGAGTATCCGAACCGGTGATCTCAAGGCGAACCAGGAATTGATCCGCATCCGCGATATTGCCACTGTCAGCGCCGGCTACCTTGAACCGGCGCGGGAACTCATGCGCCTGGACGGCAAACCCGCCATTGCAATTCAGCTGGCCAATGTTACCGGCGGAAACGTCGTGGATACCGGCAAAAGGATCGAAAAGAGATTGGCGGAGTTGATGCCCACGCTGCCGGTCGGCATCGAATTGACACGCATTGCCTGGCAATCAGAGCTGGTCAGTGATTCCATCAACAGCTTTATGATCAATCTGCTCGAGGCGGTCGCCATTGTTCTGGCAGTGCTGGTGATCCCGTCAGGCCTGCGCATGGGAATTATCATCGGCACGGCCCTGGTTCTGACCATTCTGGCAACGTTTATTCCCATGGCCATGATGGGCATCGACCTGCAGCGCATGTCGCTGGGCGCGTTGATTATCGCCATGGGCATGATGGTCGACAATGCGATTGTGGTATCGGACGGTATTGCCGTGCGGATCCGGAAAGGCATGGATCGCAAAAAGGCGGCCATCGAAGCCGCCAGCGGCCCGGCCATGCCCTTGCTGGGCGCCACGATCATTGCCGTGATGGCCTTTTACCCCATTTTTGCCTCATCTGATGATGCCGGCGAGTACTGCCGCACCCTGTTTATCGTGGTGGGATTTTCATTGCTGTTGAGCTGGCTGGTGGCCATGACATTAACCCCGCTTCAGTGTATCGATCTGCTGCCCGATCCCAAACCGAGAAAAGAGGGCGAAGAGAAAGATGAGTTTGGCGGCAAGCTTTTTGTGGGATATCGCAAACTCCTGCAGACGGCAATTCGCGGCCGTTGGATTTTTATGATCTGCATGGTGGCGCTCCTCATTATGGCCGGCGGCGGTTTCGGCAAGGTCAAGCAGATGTTTTTCCCGGATTCTTCCCGGGCCCAGCTGATGGTGGACTTCTGGTATCCCATGGGCACCCGCATCCAGGACGTGTCTGAAGGAATCAAACCGGCTGAAAAGCAACTCATGCAGGATGAGCGGGTGGTCAACGTCAGCAGCTATATCGGTGCCGGGCCGCCGCGGTTCTATCTGCCGGTGGATCCCGAGCTTCCCTACGAAAACTACGCCGAAATCATTGTCAACACCCACGACTACGAAGAAATCGATCCCTTGATCGCCGATATAGAGCCCTGGATGGACGCCAATTATCCGGGCGTGGTGACACGGGTGCGCAAGTACGGCGTGGGCCCCAGTGAGACCTGGAAGCTGGAATGGCATCTCAGCGGGCCTTATAATGCCGATCCGAACATTCTCAGGCAGATTGCCGACGAGGCCCTGGCAATCCTCGAGAACAGTCCCTACGCCAAAGAAATCAAGACCTCGATGATGAACCGGGTCAAGAAGTTTGTGCCCGACTACGACCAGGTGCGGGGCCGCTGGGCCAGCGTCCACCGCGATGACATCGCCTATGCAACGCGCCAGGCCTATGATGGGGTGCAGGTGGGCCTTTACCGCGAAGAAGATGACCTGTATCCCATACTGCTGCGCCATGTCTCAGAGGAGCGGCGCAATGCGGTGGTAATGGACACCCTCCAGGTCCAGCCGTCGCTGTACACCAAGACCATTCCCCTGTCCCAGGTCACCAAAGACCTGCGGTATGAGTGGGAGGATCCCGTCATCAACCGCTGGGAGCGCCGGCGCACCATCACTATCCAGGCCTCACCCCGCAACACGACTTACCCGGATCTGAAAAATCATGTTATCGAGGCGTTTAACAAAATCGAACTTCCGCCCGGCTATGATGTCTATTTAGACGGAGATGAAGAGAGTACGGCGGATGCCCAGAAGTCACTGCTGCCGGGCATGATCCCCATGGCGGTCATTATGCTGTTTATCATGGTGGCCCTTTACAATGCTTACCGTCCGCCTTTGATCATCATCTGTACGATTCCATTTGTGGTTATCGGCATCGTCGTCGGGCTGCTGGCTACCGGTGCGCCCTTCGGTTTTCTGGCCCTGCTGGGAGCCATGAGTTTATCCGGCATGATGATCAAAAACGCCATCGTGCTGCTGGATGAGGCCAACAGCCAGCTGGCCGCCGGGCAATCACGCTATGAGTCGATTGTTGCCGCCGGTATAACCCGTCTGCGACCGGTGCTGCTGGCAGCCGCCACAACCGTGCTCGGCGTGATCCCGTTGTATCCGGACGTGTTCTGGAATGCCATGGCCATCACGATCATGGCGGGATTGTCATTTGGAACCATCCTGACCATGTTTGTGGTGCCGGTGCTGTATTGTATTTTCTATAGAGTGAAATCGCCGACGAAAGCCAGGCCAGCCAAGCCGGCAGTAACGGCGTAACGGAGTAAAGGAGTGTTGGAGTAATGGAGTGTTGGAGTGTTGGAGTATTGGAGTAATGGAGTGTTGGAGTATTGGGCATGGGTCTAACTCAGGAAATCAGGGATTCAGTGTCCATCTATTGAAATCACATCATGTTAACGAAGGATTTTTCAAAAAAGCTATTTCCGCCACCAAGACACAAAGGCACGAAGTCAAATAAGTAGTAATCTTTTTTCTCAGTGTCTTGGTGCCTTCGTGGCTAATCTTTGGGGTTTATCCGGATTGGGAATTTCGGAATTGAAGGCATTCTATCTTTTTTAGTTTATAGATATTATCCTTTAATCCCTCAATCCCCCAATTCCTCAATCCCTCAATTTGGCACAGATAGACATCGATTATGTCCAAAAAAGTTGACTCATCTTAAATTCAAGTTATGGGATCTGTAACTTCTGAATAATTTCGTGTTTTCGTACTTTCGTGTTTTCGTGATTCGCTTTTAATTTTTTACTTTCTTTCATGAAAAACTCAAAGTGGCCGCGTCTGAGTCAAATGCCGACCAGTAACATATTCCAGAAACTATCTCAATCAAAGCAGCGATTTCTAATTCTGCTGTGCTTGATTTTGGGATTGCTTGTTGTCGTCCCCATACTGAACCGATTTGCCCCGGCCCGCATATTCCTGGACATTTTCCTCACGGCCGTTGTCATATCCATGGTATATGCCATCAGCCACAAAAAGGGGTATGTCATTGCCGGGTTGACACTGGCAGCCGTAACGCTGGCACCGGTATGGCTGCAATATTTTCATCCAAATAAATCGATGGCGGCCATCGGCATGCTCGCCGGAGTTTTCTTTATCGCGGTGGTCATCGCAAACATTCTGGGCTTTATGCTAAAATCCGAGGAAGTCAACCGTGAAATTATTTACGCCGCCATCCTGTTGTATTTAATGGCAGCACTTCTTTGGGCCTTTGTTTATACGTTTTTAGAACTCGTTGATCCGGCATCCTTTAATATCGACCTTGGCCGACCGGAGGGACATTTGCTGGTATTTCAGTATTACAGTTTCGTCACGATTACTACCCTGGGCTACGGCGACATTACGCCGGTTACCGAGGTAGCCAAAGCCTCTTCAGTCCTGGAAGCCGTCGTCGGCCAGCTATATATGGTGGTGGCGGTGGCCTGGCTGGTGGGAATGTATGTTTCGAAGAAGTCGCAATAAAAATACTTAAAAGGCATATGAATAGCCGCGAAAAGGCGCAAAATGCACAAAAGGTAAAAAAAACAGTAAGTTTCCGCTGAAAGTAATTGATGAAGATGGAACCGTATTGGGGGATTATTTTGCTGATCTTCTAGTAGAAAAAGAACTGATAGTAGAACTGAAAGCTTGTAAAGCAATCGCAAATGAACATGTTGCACAGCTTCTCGGTTATTTGCGGGCTTGCCGCATTGAGCACGGCCTGTTGATCAACTTCGGTGCCCCCAGGCTTCAAATTAAAAAGTACGCTTTATCAGATAAGGAATAAATTTTGCGTCTTTTGCGCTTTTTTGCGGCTAACATCAATTGCCGCGAAAAGGCACAAAATTCACAAAAGGTTCAAATGAATCACATTAGGATATATTTGGTGGGACAAATTATTTTGCGTCTTTTGCGCTTTTTTGCGGCTAACATCAATTGCCGCGAAAAGGCACAAAATTCACAAAAGGTTCAAATGAATCACATTAGGATATATTTGGTGGGACAAATTATTTTGCGTCTTTTGCGCCTTTTCGCGGCTCATGCACGCTCTATTTGCAGGAGGATTTGAAATGACTGCCGACCAGTATGTAACAATTGCTATTCTGGCGTTAACTTTTGCGCTGTTAATTAAGAGTAAGATCCCGCCGGTAGCTATCTTTGTTGGCGCGTTGACCTTGACGATCACTTTTCGTCTGGCGCCCCTGGGCCAAAGCTTGAAGGGATTTTCCAATCCCGGGATGCTAACGGTCGGGGCGCTCTTGATGGTGGCTGCCGGGATGTACCGCACCGGCGCCATCACCCTGATTACCGATAAGCTCATCGGTCATCCCAAAAGTTTGCTGGCGGCCCAGGCGAAGATTTTGCCTCCGGTAGCTGTGGGAAGCGCCTTTTTGAACAATACCCCCCTGGTGGCGATGTTTATCCCGGTTATCCGCGATCTGGCAAAGATAAGTCGGCTACCGGCGCCCCGTCTTTATATTCCCTTGAGTTTTGCTTCAATTCTGGGTGGCACCTGCACCTTGATCGGATCATCCACCAACCTGGTCGTCGCCGGGATGGTGATGGACTTTCTGGCCAAAGGTGATCCGAACGCAGCGCCATTGAGACAAATCGCCATGTTTGATCTGGCCTGGATTGGTTTGCCCGCAACTGTCGCCGGAATTGTTTTTATCATGCTGACAAGCCGCTTCCTCCTGCCGGGAACCAAGGAAGCCGATTCTGCTGCAGAAATTGAGCGCTTTTTCAGCGCGGAGTTCACCGTAACTGCTGATGCACCGATTATCGGCAAAAGCCTCGAAGATATGGGATATATCAATCCTCAGGGATTTCAGTTGCTGGCCCTCAAACGCAATGGCGTGAATGAGGCGGAACTTGAGCCGCAAACCAACCTTGAAGCCGGCGATGTGCTGGTATTTTCAGCCATACTCGAAGCCATCCCCGATTTGTGGGGAACGGATGGATTGGAACCGGTGTATGGTACAGGGGTTCGGGAGATGGTCGGCGCCAGGCATTCGCATCGCCTGGTAGAAATGGTCGTATCACGCCGGTCAACATCAATAGGGCGCAAAATCAAAGAATTGCCCCTGCCTGAAGCTCACCTCCAGGTGTCGATCATCGCCATCTCCCGCGGCGGCAGGCCCATCGAAGGACCGATGTCGGATGTTCGCGTTAAAGCCGGCGATGTAGGCGTTCTCGAGGTGGATGAACCGTTTTTCCATGAGAATCAACGCAGAATTGAATTGTCCATGGTTCGCCGCCTGACCGGCGCCCGACTCAAACGCTATGACCGCGCCGCGTATGCGACGCTGATTACCATTGCCATGGTGGCGGTGGTTGCGGCGGGATGGATGCCCATGCTTAATGCCGCCCTGCTGGCATCAGGAGCCATGATCTTGACCGGTTGCATGACGTTTCGCCAGGCAGGACGCAGCCTGGAGTTCAAAACCCTGATCATCATTGCCAGCGCTATTGGTCTTGAAGCCGCGGTCACCGGCAGCGGGCTGTCCGCAAAGATCGCCGACCTCTTAAGCCTTATTGGCGGCGACAACCCCTATACCGCCCTCACGGTAGTGTTTATCGGCTGTATCTTTATGGACACCATGATCACCAATGTGGCCTCTGCCGTTTTTATGTTTCCGATTGCCATGGCCATGGCCGGCAATTTAGGCGTCAACGGCATGCCCTTTGCCATTACCGTCATGGTCGGCGCATCATGCAGTTTCATTTCGCCGATGGGTTATCAAACCAACCTGATGGTCTACGGTCCCGGCGGATACAAATTTACAGACTTTGTTAAAATAGGAATTCCCATGAGCATCGTTGTGGGAATTATTACCATAATTTTGGCGCCTATTGTCTGGCCATTTTGACCTGGGGCGCGGCGAAAAGAATGGCAAGTCAAAGGAGTCTCGAAGGGGCTCTGCTCTTGATTCTTGAAAAAAGTCAATAAGAGTCAAAAGCAGACTTGGCCCCTTTGCTTACGCAGACTACCCATCATTTACAATTTCCGATTTTATGATCCAATGGAAATGTCCAGTTCTTAAAAGCTTCTTTGATGGCTTCGCGGAAATCGTAAATCGGTTTCGTTGGTATCTGGGGGGAGGGGTATGCGAGGGCGTAGGTCAATTTCAGCCGCGGACGAAACGGGCGCAAGGTAACCTCGTTGCGCCAATGTTGGGCGGCGAAGGGCTCCATCAAGCCGATACAGAGGCCTTGGGCGATCATGGCGTAGCCGGTGTGGGAAGTATGATAGGCAATTACGTATTTGGGTTCCAGACCGGCTTTCTGCAAGATCTGCTCTTCCTCCTCCCAGGTAAGCGGTCCGGTGGGTAGGGCTCTTAACAGCGGCATCCCGACGATGTCTTCGGGGGTAATGACATCTTTCGATGCCAGGGGATGCGAAATGGGCATGGCACAGTAATTTTCGGCTTCGAGCAGCGTTTCCACCTCAATACCGGTGATGGGCGGGAAGGCGAGGGTTATGGCCAAGTCAACACGCATTTGCTGTATCCGTTCCAGGAGATCCGGGACGATAACCGTATCCACATTGATCATGAACATGGGATAGCGGACGCTGTAGGCTTTAATGGCCGCCGGCAAGAGGGTGGCCGACAAAGCGGGCGTACAAGCAATTTTCAATTCGCGGGGTTCGCGGCGGCGAATCCCGGCGGCCGTTTGATCCAGACGTTCCAAACCCAGAAAATTCTGCTCAACTGCTTCATAAAAACGCAAGCCCGCCGCGGTCGGCTGCAGACGGCCTTTTAAGCGGTTAAAAAGTGTGAACCCCACCTCCTCTTCCAAGGCGTTGATCAAGCGGCTGACCGCAGGCTGGCTGACAAACATGCGACTTGCGGCTTCCTTGGTCGTCCCGGTCAAAATAACATGCCGAAAGGCCTCGAGTTGTCTGAAATTCATTAGCTTAGGTCCTTTCCCCGCTAGTGACTTGTTCCTCACTTTAAAATTATGCCGCCGGTTACGCAATAATTTTTATGCATATACCATGAAATAATATGACTTGACATTATTGCCTTCCAGCATGTAGCCATTCAGAAAAGAAAATAAAAATAAAAATTATTTAGTATTTAGAAAATCTTTCCTTCATATTCTTTTCATATAGATTCTTTTCAAATTAAATTTGATGATCTCCTAAAAAGTCAAAGATCTTAACGATAGATCTTATAAAATACTAATATTAATAAGAAAAATAGTAAAATTAGTTCGTTGCCGACTATTTTGGGTCCATCCAAAGTATTCTTTTAAAAAAGCAGTTTACAAAGAGTTTCAGGACTTAGCGATCCAGGCCAACATCAAGATATGATAACGGCTCTGATCGCGATGCGCATCATAGCGGACTGAAAGACGGTTCACCTGACCAGCATAAATAACCAACAAAAGGAGGCGTTATGAAAAACCTATCTCACAAATTTATGCTTTGCCTGTTACTCGTGTTGCTGTGGCCTGCTGTGTTGGCTTTTGGCAATGACCAGGCCACCGACAAAACCAACCAGATCATCCGTATTGCCATCGAACAGGAACCTCCCCAGCTCAACAGCTTCCTCACCGAAGATTCGGTCAGCATGATGGTGCTGGGCCATGTCATGGAAGGGTTGCTGCACTATGACCGGCGGGGGCGCCTGGCACCGGGTGTTGCCGAACGCTGGGACATCGATGCCAATGGGGCGACCTTTTATCTGCGTAAAGACGCCCTCTGGAGCGACGGTAAACCCGTAACCGCCAAAGATTTTGTATTTGCCTGGCGCATGGCGGTGGATCCGAAGGTGGCCAGCGAATACGCTTTCATTATGTACCCGGTGAAAAATGCCGAGGCCATCAATATCGGCAAAATCAAAGATCTCACCCAATTGGGAGTCAAAGCCGTTGATGACTATACCCTGAAGGTGGAGTTCGAATATCCGTGCGGCTATTTCCTGGGTCTGGCGGCATTTGCCACCTATATGCCCGTGCGCGAGGATTTTTATAAAAGCCGTGGCAGCAAGTATGCAGCCGAAGCAGCGGACATGCTGTACAATGGGGCTTTTGTATTGACCGATTGGGTGCATGGCGCCTCTTTGAAAATGAAGAAAAACGACCAATACTGGAACAAGGCCAAGGTTACCTTAAGTGCCATTGAATGCCCCTACATTACTTCCGACAGTACCGCGTTGTTGAACCTTTTCAAGGATAATAAAATCGTCGTGGCCAATTTGGATTCGGAAACCATCAAAACGGCCATGAAAAACAGGATGAAAATCCGCAAGTTTGCCAGTGGTCGCTTGCGCTACCTTGTCTTCAACCACCGCGAGGGTGAAGTGACCGCCAATCTGAATTTCAGAAAAGCGATCCGGGCGGTTTATAATCCCCAGCTGTTCGCCGACAAGGTTGTGGGTGTTCCCGGTACCCTGCCCGGACGCAGTGTCATGCCGGCGTTTCTGCAGGGCGTCGACGACAAGTTCCGTAAGGAATACCCGGTGCCGGAACATAAAGTCGACCCGGCCGCTGGTAAAGAGTACCTGGCCATGGCCAAAAAAGAGCTGGGCCTCGACGCGTTTCCGCCCATTGTGCTGCTTTGCGACGACTATCCCGCCATTGCCAAGATGGGCGAATACCTGCAGGGCTTGCTGAGCGAAACCCTGGGGCTGGAAATCAAACTCGACAAGCAGATTTTCAAGCAGCGTCTCGCCAAAGGCAGTGCCGGAGATTTTGACATGATGATCGGCGGGTGGTTGCCCGACTACGATGATCCCATGACCTATGCCGAACTGTTTGCTTCCTGGAATGCGAACAACAACGGCAAATGGAAAAACGCGGTCTACGATGAGGGTATCCGCACCGCCAGCAAATCCGTGGACGCCAAAGTCCGCATGGAGGCGTTCGCCAGAGCCCAGCAGGCCATGTACGACGACATCGGGGTTTTGCCGTTGTTCGAAGGCAGCGTCATCTATGTCCAGCATAAAAATGTCAAGGGAATCAGTCGCAGTGTCACCGGCTTCAATCCCAACTTCGTGTATGCCAGAGTGGCCAAATAGAGCGTCTGAAATAATAATCCGTCGGGCAGCGGGCGTCATCGGCTTGGCGACGCCCGCCGGGAGCCGAGTAAAGATTCAGGCCCAGAGGAACCGGCTTTGCTTTGCCCCTTGAGTGGGCTCTGGCACTAACCATCAGGAGTAATGGAGTATTGGAGTACTGGAGTATTGGAAAATACAGTTCCAGGTCCATTCAAGCCGTCAAAATGATTGGCCTTCACCTGGTTGAGATTATTTTGCTCAATTACATTAACCGGGCTAATCACTACGGCGCCAAATCGTCTAAAACGCGGCTAATTCACCTTGGTCTGAATAAAATCCAACACTCCAATACTCCAGTACTCCAACACTCCGGTACTTCTTTGCCGGCACAGCCAATTATCTCTGACTTGGCCCAAATAGCCAGGTTTTCAATGTTAGAACAAAAATCTGAACGGCTAAAACGCTTCCAAAGAGGGGCAACATGCTAAATTACGTCCTTAAAAGATTGCTTTCAGGCATTGTGACGGTGTGGTTCATCGCCACGGCCACCTTTATGGCGATGCATGCGGTGCCGGGTGATCCCCTGAGCAGCGATAAGGAGGTCAGTCCCGAAATTCGCAGAAACCTCGAGAAAAAGTATGGTTTGGATAAACCCGTCACGACGCAATACTTCATATACTTGGGCAACATGCTCAAAGGTGATTTCGGGATCTCGTTCACCCAGAAAAACCGCATGGTGAACGATATTATTATGGAGCATTTTCCCGTATCGGCCATCCTGGGTGTGCTGGCGATTATCTTCGCTGCCGTGGGCGGGATTGTCTGGGGGGCGCTGACCGCGCTTTACCGCAATAAACTGCCTGATATCGTCATCATGTTCCTGGTCATTCTGGGGGTCTCGGTACCCGGCTTTGTCTTTGCCGCGCTGGCTCAAATTTTAATTGTCGTGATTAATAAAACAGTCGGCATCTCGGTTTTTCCCGTGGCCGGCTGGGGCTCGATCATGCATCTGTGGGTGCCGGCGTTTGTGTTGGGTATCAGCACCATGGCCTATCTGACGCGCCTGATGCGTTCCTCCATGCTTGAGGTGATCAGCTCCGACTATATTCGCACGGCCAGATCCAAGGGTTTGTCGGTGCTGCGGATCTTTTTCGTGCATCAGTTGCGCAACGCCGTGTTACCGGTGATCACCGTCTTGGGACCAGCCGTTGCCTATATCACCACGGGCGGGTTCGTTGTCGAGTTGGTATTTGCCGTTCCGGGTCTGGGCCGCTACTTCATCCAGGCCGTTCAACAGCTGGACTATACCGTGATTATGGGCACCACCGTTTTCTACGGCGCCTTCCTGGTGGTGATGGTCACCACGGTGGACATCGTATATGCCTATGTCGATCCCAGAATACGCCTTAAATAGCGGAAAGGTCAAAAGATGACGCAAGTTGCACAATACAACCCGAACGCCGGGGATTTTGAGCGGGTAACGGTCAGTTTAGACGTCCAACAACTGACCCGGCCGTCGCTTTCCTACTGGCAGGATGCCTGGGTACGCCTGAAGAAGAACAAACGCGCGCTGGCATCCCTTTACATCGTGATCGCACTGATCCTTTTCACCCTGATCGGCCCTCTAATCTGGCGCGTCGATCCTTCGGTGCAGGATTTGGATCAGATTTCCCAGTTTGTTTCCTTTAACCGCAAAGCGGTCATCACCGCCTCCGAAGGTGTCTGGGAAGGGGTCACGCTGGACAACTTCCCGGCTGAACCGGAAGAGCTACCCGATGAACTGGCCGCCACCGAAAAGGTCGAGTACGTGGGCAATCCCACCACCCAGGGGGTCCGCTTGAAGTGGGCGCCCGTGGAAGGGGCGGCCGCATACGTGGTCTACCGCAATGAGAAAGCGCCCGATCCGGACGACCTGGGTATTCCGGTCGGCGAAACCGATGCCGGTAATATCGTCGGCTATGAAGATCGGTTGAAACTGGAGGAGCGGACCTACTACTACTCCATCGTGGCGACCGATGGCATGGATGAGGCCGATACCCACAAAACGTTGGGCGTAGCGGTGGCTCAGGGCATCGCCCTGGAGGAGGCCCAGCGCCGGGGATTGGAGGGGCAGGTGGGTGAAACCGTCACCCTCGAAGCCCATCCCCTGGGGACCGATTATTTGGGTCGCGATGTGCTGGCGCGTTTGATGTACGGTGCGCGCATATCCATGTTCATCGGTATTGTCGCGCCGCTAATCTTCGTCGCCTTCGGCACCTTCTACGGCGGTATGGCCGGCTTCATTGGCGGAAGAATCGATCGATATCTGATGGCGATTTCGGATTTTGTGGTCGCGCTGCCGTTTTTGCTGTTCATGATTTTATTCAAGATTACCTTCGGTATCGGACCGGGAGAATCCGGGGTTATCCCCATGCTGGTTGCCCTGGTGCTGCTGTCTTGGCCGTCGACGGCCCGTCTGGTGCGTGGACAGGTGATGCAGCAGCGGGACGAGGGCTATGTTCAGGCGGCTAAATTGCTGGGTGCCAAAAGCAATTATTTGATTATGCGCCACATGATCCCCAATACCATGGGGGTGATTCTGGTATCGCTGACCTTCTCGGTACCGACCTGCATTTTCACCGAAGCTTTCCTTTCCTTTATTGGCATGGGGGTGGCGCCGCCGACGCCGTCATGGGGATCGATGTGTAATGAAGGGATTAAAACCATGCTCTCCCATCCCCACGAGCTAATCTATCCGGCGGCGATGATCAGCATCACGGTGCTGGCATTCAATCTTCTTGGGGACGGTTTGCGGGACGCCTTGGATCCCCGCATGAGATCGAGGGAGTAATAATCCTGGTACAGAGGGCCAGGCTTTCATTTTCGTGCAAAGAGGTCTTGAATAAAATGAATACCCAAAACGACTATATCCTGGATGTGAAAGATCTCCAAGTGGAGTTCGCCACCTATGGCGGCACCGTCAAGGCCGTGCGGGGTGTCAGCTACCGGGTTCGCAAGGGCAAAACCCTGGGCGTGGTCGGTGAATCCGGCTGCGGCAAATCGGTGACGGTCCAGGCCATTTTGCAATTGATTCCGATCCCGCCGGGCAAGATCACCGGTGGCTCGGCCAAGCTCAATGGCCGCGAGATGATCGGTTTGAGTGCATCGGAAATGAATACCATCCGTGGACGTGAGATTGGGGTGATCTTTCAGGACCCGATGAGCTCCCTGAATCCGACCATGAAAATCGGCAAGCAAATCGCGGAAACGGTAAAGGTCCATCAAAACGCCAGCGACGAAGAGGCCATGGAGAAGGCGGTCGCCCTGCTGGAAAAAACCAAAATCCCGGAAGCCGGCAAGCGGGCCCAGCAGTACCCGTTCGAGTTTTCCGGCGGTATGCTGCAGCGCGCCATCATCGCCATGAGCATGGCCTGCGACCCGACGCTGCTCGTGGCCGACGAACCCACCACGGCGCTGGATGTCACTATCCAGGCCCAAACCCTCGAACTGATGCACGAACTGCAAAAAGACCACACGATGAGCATTGTTTTGATTACCCACGATCTGGGGGTCATCGCCCGCATGGCCCATGACGTGGCGGTCATGTACGCCGGACAGGTGGTCGAATCCGGACCGGTGGATGATATCTTCTACCGTTCGTCACATCCTTACACCCTGGGTTTGCGCCATGCCATGCCTTCCAATATCGAAGGGGGTCAGAAAAAACTCGAGCCCATTGACGGCAGTCCGCCCGATCTTTTTAGACCCCCGAAGGGCTGCGGGTACTACGCCCGGTGTCCTTATGCCATGCGCATGTGCGAAGACCGGATTCCGGAGGAATTTGTCATCAGCGAGGGCCACTTCGCGCGCTGCTGGCTCCAGCACCCTCAGGCACCCAAAGTGGAGGGCGAACTTTATCAGATCGGTCACACGGAGAATGCTTGAATGAACACGATAATCGAAACCAAGGACTTGAAAAAATACTTTCAAATTGACAAGAAGCGCACCGTGCATGCGACCGATGGGCTCTCCTTAACCATAGCGGAGCAAGAGATTCTGGGACTGGTGGGAGAAAGCGGATCCGGCAAGTCAACCTTTGGCAAGGCCGTGGTCGGGCTGCATGATAAAACCTCCGGTGAGGTCTGGTACAAGGGCGAGCTGACCCCCCAGCGATTCACGCCGGCGGATTACAAAAAGTATTCCACCGAGATGCAAATGATTTTCCAGGATCCTTACTCTTCGCTGAACCCGCGCATGACCGTACTGGAGATCATCGGCGAAGGGCTTCATCTGCAGGGTGGCTTCAGCAGTGGGGAAATCAAGGAGCGGGTGGCGGGATGGCTGCGTCGGGTCGGTCTGCAGCCCGATCATATGTCGCGCTATTGCCATGAGTTTTCCGGGGGCCAGCGCCAGCGCATCGGTATCGCCCGCGCCCTGGTTTTGGAACCGAAGTTCGTTGTCTGCGATGAACCCATATCGGCCCTGGACGTCTCGGTCCAGGCCCAGGTGGTCAATATGCTGGGCGAATTCCGGGATGAGTTGGGAATTAGCCTGTTGTTTATCGCCCACGACCTGTCCATGGTCAGGTATGTATCGGACCGGATCGTGGTCATGTATCTGGGGGCCATGGTCGAAGTGGGTAAGGCCGACGAGGTTTTTTTCCATCCCAAACACCCTTATACGCGCCTGTTGATCGCATCGAATCCCGAAGCGGATCCCGAGTACGAACGGAACCACCCCCACATCCCCATTAAAGGCGAGATCCCCTCGCCGATCAACATTCCGCCGGGATGTCGCTTTGCCGGCCGTTGCCCCGAGGTGATGGATAAGTGCCGCCAGGTTACACCCGAACTGATCATGCTCGGGTCCAGCCAGGGCGCGGCGTGTTGGCTTTACGGTTGATTTTTTTCTACTTTTTAAAGGGGGGACACAGATGTCAACCTATTCGCGCACACTAACGGTAGCCTTACTCGTGCTGAGCCTTTTGGGCCCGATGCCGGCCGTCGCCAAAACCCTGCGTTTGGCCATGGACGCCGAACCGGTCTCGATGGACCCTCATGCCCATCTGAGCACGGGCACCTTGCAGTTTTCACACCTGGTCTTCGATCCCCTGCTGCGCTGGACGCAGGCGATGGATTTCGAGCCGCGGCTGGCCCATAAATGGGAACGAATCGATGCGCGCACCCTGCGGTTTCACCTGCGCAAGGGCGTAGCCTTTCACAGCGGCAATCCGCTGACGGCCAAGGACGTTGAATGGACCCTGCAGCGCCTCAAGCGCAGTGAAAGCTTCAAGGGCATTTTCGAACCGGTGGCGGGAACCAAAATTATCGACGATCACACCATCGATCTCATCACCAAGATTCCATATCCACTGTTGTTAAACATTGCGACCTATATTTTTCCTATGGATCGGCTGTTTTACAGCGGTGTGGACGATTTGGGGAAGCCCAAGGACGCCATCGCCAAATTTGAGCCCTCCTTTGCCCGGGACAATGCATCCGGCAGCGGCCCGTACATGGTAACCGAGCGGGTGCCGGGTACCCGCATCATTTTTGAAAAGGTTGCCGCCTACTGGGACACCCAGTCCCCCGGCAACGTGAGCCGGATCGAGTTAAGTGCCATCGGCGACCCCTCCGATCGCGTCAACGCCCTGTTGGCAGGCAAAATGGATATGATCATGCCCGTGGCCCCGCAGGACTATGACCAGGTACGCCTGGTCGATGATGTCAGTCTGGTCACCACGGCCACCCCCCGGATCATTCTCCTTCAGTTGAATCAGGACCGCCGGCCGGAGTTCAGGGATGTTCTGGTGCGCCAGGCCATCGTGCATGCCATCGACAACCGGGCCATCGTGCAAGCCGTCATGAAGGGTGCAGCCACCGCCGCCGGCCAGCAGTCGCCGCATGGCTACGCCGGACATGTCGCGGGGCTCAAACCCCGCTTCAATCTGAAACGGGCCCGGAAAATGATGCAGAAAGCCGGTTATCCGGATGGCTTCAGCTGCACCATGATCGCACCCAACAACCGCTATATCAACGACGAGAAGATCGCCGCCACGGTTGTATCCATGCTGGCTAAAATCAATATTCGCGCAAAACTTACCACCATGGACAAAGCACGCTATTGGGAGCAATTCGACGCCCGCCAGGGTGATATTCAGATGATCGGCTGGCATCCCGATACCGAGGATTCAGCCAACTACAGCGAATATCTGGCCATGTGTCCCAACAGGGCCACCGGCTACGGCAAGGACAACAGCGGCGCCCACTGCAATCCGATCGTTGATGATCTGGTGCTCAGAAGCCAGGCGGAGCTCGATCCCCCCAAACGCGGCGCCATGCTCCAGCGGGTGGAACAGCTTCTGTATGACGACGCGGCGTTTGTGCCCTTGCACTGGCAAAATCTAGCCTGGGCCGCCTGGAAAAAGGTCGACCTCGAACCGATCGTAAATGCTTTAAACAATCCTTATTTGGGCGATTTGGTGATGCAGTGACAGCAAGGTGGCAGGGTAACGTCCAACTGACTTCGAAACCGGTTGGATTTGATCATCCGATAAGAATAGAGATCTCAAATCGCAAGCACCAAACTACAAATAAATTGCAATAGAGATGAATTCGTAAAAAGTCGAATTCATTATGTGTTTGGTGTTTCGTGTTTGGTATTTGGTTTGACACTCATGTCATATCAAAATGTTATACCACTAAACACTAAGCAAATACTAAGCACTCTCGTAAACAGATCGTTTTTCGACTTTTGCGCTTTTTGCGACTTTTGTGCTTTTTGCGACTTTTTTGCGGCTATTTCAATTTTGATCCTTTGATAAATGGAGGCGCGCATGAAGATATTAGTCGGTTATGATTATTCCACCGCTACCCAGGACGTGCTGGCCTTGGCAAAACAGCACGCCAAAGTATTCAATGCCGAAGTTCATCTGCTGCGATCATTTGCACAGGATCCTGAACTGCAGCGCGATACGATCCAACAGGCGGAAGAAAATTTGGAACACATCCGGCGTGAGTTCGCCTCCCTGGGCTTGGCTTGTGACACCCATGTGGTGGTCAGCGCCCTGTCGGCCGGAGAAGATATTGTCCAATTCGCCGAGAATAACACCATCGATCTAATCGTTATCGGCGTTCGCAGGCGTTCTAAGGTTGGCAAGCTGCTTTTCGGTTCCAACGCCCAACTGATTATTTTAACGGCACCTTGTCCCGTTCTTACCGTAAAATAGCCCCTTTTTACGATGAAAGGGCAGCCCTCGAGCAAATTTCTGATCATTAGGCCCTTAGCTGCGATTTTCTGACAACATGTTGTAAATTACGGGCGGTGTCAGGTGTCAGCCATTGCGCTGGCCAAACAAACGGTCGGTCTGATCGAAATATAAACTAATGAACATCGAACGGTCAACATCGAACCTCCAATGTGGATGACGCTTCGCTTCGTCCTTTTTAATCAAACATAAACGTTGAATGATGATCCAAATAATTTCGAATGGTCGATTCGCATTGATAAGTTTTTAAAATGAAAGGATTCCTTATTCGATGTTCGATGTTGGAAGTTCGATGTTCAACGTTCATCAATTTCCAATCCCGGTTTATCCAGGTTAGGTTCATTGAGCAAAAAATAAAGGGATTTCGAAAATCATGGTTGAATCAAAGAGCTTCGAATATCCGGAAATGAAAAGTAGTATCACCGCTTTCATTCACATGAACCTTCAAACCACGAATGAGATGAAACTCATCGAAGAACTCTATGCCCTCGATGAAGTCAAAGAGATTTATTCCGTGCACGGAGATGTGGATTTACTCGTGAAAGTGGAGCTGACACGCGACCTGCTCAATTCGGATGCTGAAGTCATTTCCCAGTTTGTATACGAAAGGGTCCGCCAGCTGCCGGGAATCATCAGCACGAATACATTGATCCCCGGCTTTACCAAAATAAAGGCGCCCCTCACCGATCGAAGTATTTCAGGAGATTCCAAATAAGGGACCATATTCAAGTTACAATATTGATGAATTCGTAATGAGTCGAATTCATCATGTGTTTGGTGTTTCGTGTTTGGTATTTGGTAAAACCCTTTGCACGTCATATCAAGGCGTCATACGATTAAACACTAAACACCAAATACTAATCCTTTTTATTAGGGTGCAGTTCAGTTGCCTACATAGTATACAAAATGCTGTCCAGCAAATCGACAGTTGCCAAGCCTTCACATTTATCCCTCAGTTTTGTCGCCGTTATCGACACCACGTAAAATTTATATTTAACAAGCAGTTATATTAGTTAACCTTCTGCTGCTTCATATATGCGACAATGTGGCATATTATTTGCCTATAGGTAGTAGTAAAGAAAAACAACAAATCAACTGTAGTTCACAATTTGGGATTCTATGCACCGATCGTCCAAAAGTTTCACAGAACCCAAATCGGTGAAGCTTAAGCCAAACTTCCATTAAATATTTTGAGTCCATAAGCCTTGACTGTTTATCAGATTAAGGACCAATATTGAACAAGTTTACACAGTGCAAAGCCAAAGAGATGAGGCGAATTATGAAAGCATATAACATCATCGCAAGTTTTCTAAAAATTAGATACTGCGTCCCATACTGCGCAATAATTATTTTGGGCATCCTGCCAGCGTCCGGCGTCTGCATGGATACAATGGAGCGCGCTGGTGCTTGCGGTCAGTATGGATCGCAATCTGAGTGTGAGGATTACTATAGTAAAAGTTATGAACATGAATATACCAAATGGGCAAAAGCGGAAATCAGAATAGCGAAAGCGCAGGGAACAATACCGGCAGCCGAAGAGGAGAGACGCAAGAGGGAATAATGCCTTGCATGGAAGAATAACTTTGAAAAGGGGGTGGAAAAAGCTAAGGAAAAATATGGATCTTGTAAACAACTAGAATCGGCATGTACTCAAATCGCTTTAGAAAATTTTGAAGCTTGCAGGAAAGGTAATAAAAATAATAAATGTTCTGAAGAAAGAGATCTCGAAATAGCAGAATGCAAGTATCCTGAACCTAAAAAGCCCGGCAAGCTCCGCTATAGCTGCGATGAATTAAAATTGCGTTCTAGTTTTTTGGAAATGATGATGCATAGCCGATATAATAAGTGTCTAAAATCTGAAAAATAATTTCGATGAAATTAGTACCATCGCTATAATGCCTATTCTCGGATGGTGAAAATATCACAATACTTCTGCCCATGATTGTTTCAGCAACTCGTCTTCAACCATTTTTTGTCAAATATCGAAATATGGTCTTTGGCTTTATTGAGGTCGCAGTATGCCGGGTAAAAAAAACCTTAAATCTGCGTCAATCAGTGCAAATCTGCGTCCCAATTTACTTAAATAAAAGATTGCCATATAAGAGCCTGACCGCTATCCTTCAAGCTTCATGCAGTGTTTGCAGACCCGGTTCGTCAATACCATCAAAGCACTTTGCCTCCGCTATTTGAAAAATCGAATCGTCATCGGGTATTGGTAGTGTTCTCCATCATTGGCTTTTATGCCGGCGATAATCACCATGACGATGTTGAAAACGAATAAGGCAATTAACAAAATAAAGCCAATGATGACCAATATCAATAAAGCCGCCGCCAAGTAATAGATCATCAAAGATATCTGAAAGTTTAATGATTCTTTGCCGTGCGCGACGACAAAGGATGATTGGTCTTTTTTGAGTTGCCAGATGACCAGCGGCACGATGATATTGCCAAAGGGTATCAAAAAGGCCGCAAAGGTTCCAAAATGGCAGAGCATAGCCCATACGCGTGCGTCTTTTTGGGCTACTTCCTGGGTTAATATGCTGGATTTCGCATGCGAACGCTTGACAAACACAACGATTGCCATGATCAGGCCGACCGCGGCACCGGTCAGGAACATTAGAATCGGAACGACGAAGTCTTTAAAGAACCCCGATCGCAGCGACCGCCGTAAAATGAGCTCGGCTTCGGGAAAATCGCCGTTAACTTCAATTGTGTACAGGCCCGGCTGATCGAAAACGACTTCGGCTATCGACCGCCGTTCTACACCGAACACAGTTTCCTTGCTTTCCCAGCTCGGGGGGGGTTACCTGGAGATCGCGCTGCGGGTCATGGCTATACACAGCTATTTTAATATCTTGCGGGATATCGCGGCGAAGCGAGTGGCCGTCGAAGGTGGTGTACCAGATAACATAATTGTCAGGCTGATCGATGATCAATTCAGTTGCGCCGGGTGCGGTGATTTCTATCTCCGAAGCAAAATACGAGATAAATGCCAAAGGCATCTTGATACCGGCAAACACTATCGGAACCACGATCAACAAGATTGCGACCACATACCAAATCCGGCCCGGGCGTTTTCGGGTGCCCGCAGCTACATCTGCCGCCCCGGTGCCGGTCGGCAGTGCATCAGCCGGATCAGAGCCGGGGCCTGCCGCAGTCAGCGGCGGAGGCAGCACGTCAACATCCGCATTTTCAATGCGTTCAATTTGGCAGGAAATACCGGCTCCACGTAAGGCTTCTTTATATTTGCTGGCCGTCGGGTAATCGATGTTGCGCTTAATGACGCGCGGCGCTTCGGACAAAAGCTTCTCGATTGTTTTGCTATCTGATTTTAACAGCCGAATTAGCCTATTTTTGACGTCATCGAGGTTATGACCTTCAAGAATCCGACCGTCAAAAACGATCTTATATTGGTCCTTGTCCGGCATGCTGACTCTACCCCTGTTCGGCCTTCGGCTGCCTGGCAACTGAAAATTTCCGTGCACCGAAATGAAAAGCGATCCCCAGAATGATCAAGATTAAGCCGATGCTTTTCAGGACGACAATCGGGAAAAAGAGCAGAAAACCGGCCACCATGAATAGAATTCTGACGGGGATGTTGATGATTTTAAGAGAAAAGCAGTAGCCCTCAAAACCTGCACTCAGCAATATGATTCCCACGATGGCCGTCGCCATGGTCGTAATAATTTCGAGCAGCGTGCCATGGGCCACTAAAGCCGGGTTATAGACGAAAAAAAACGGGATCAGCAAGGACACAAACCCCAAACGCACTGCCTGAAACCCGGTTCTCATTGGATTCGCGCCGGCCAGGCTGGCGGCCGCATAGGCTGCCAGCGCCACGGGAGGCGTAATAAATGAAACCGATCCCCAGTAAACCAGAAACAGATGTGCTGACATTTCATGAATGCCCAAACCCACCAGGGAGGGTGCCAGCAACATGGCGAGAAAAATGTAGCACGCCGAAATGGTTAATCCGATACCGAGTAAAAAACTCGTGACCGCTCCGACGATCAACAGCGGAAACAAGTTCTGGCCGCCGAAGGCACTCAAGGTCCCGGTCAGGCTATGGGCCGTTCCAGTGAGAGAAAGGGAACCGATGATCATGCCAACGCCGGCCAATATCGCCATCAGCTCGGTGAGCATCTTGCCGGTGTCTTCAGTCAGACGCAGGAGGGATCGCATGGTCAGGCGTGTCGCTTTGCGGAAGTTAATCATGATCAACAGGGCGAGGGTGGCATAAAACGGGGCCCAGGCCACCAGCATCTCGACAAAAATAAAATAAATCAAAACCGCCACCGTCAGGATATAGTACCAACCTTCTTTGAGTGTCTGCCAAATTGACGGCAGCTCATCCCGCGGTAGCCCTTTGAAACCATTCTTGGCCGCGTAAAAGTCGGATTGGGCAAACAAGGATATCCAGTACAGCAGTATCGGCAAGGATGCCGCAATGCACACCTCCGTATACGACACACCGATAAAATCGGCCATGATAAAAGCCGTGATTCCCATGACGGGCGGCGAAAGCGTACCGCCTTTGGAAGCGCACGCTTCGATGGCTGCTGCGTAATAATCCGGATATCCCAGCCGCTTCATGGTGGGAATCGTGAAAGCGCCGGTGGTCACGACGTTGGCGATGGCACTGCCGGACATCATGGCAAAAAAAGCGCTGGATAAGATCGATACCTTGGCTGCTCCCCCTCGGATATGTCCCAACAGCGCCAGACAGAATTTGAAAAAAAAGTCAGCTGCACCGGTGGACGTAAACGCAACCGCCAAGACCATGTAGCCGATCACCAGGCGTGAAAACACCCTGGTGGGCAGTCCGTAAATGCTCTCGGTGCCCAGGAAATGAAATCCCACGATCCTTTCCAGGCTGTATTGTTTTGCCATAAAAACGCCGGGCATCAAATGGGCAAACACCGGATAAACAGATATGATCAAGATCACAGATGCCAGCAGGGCGCCGCCGGTGCGGCGGACAGCCTCCAGGATCAGCGCCCAGGTGATAAGTCCCAGAACAATGGCGGTTGGCGGCGGGCTGACTTCCCAGCCTTCAAGCATGATGTCCATCGCAAAAAAAGCGACATATATCGGTCCGACCACGGAAGCTGCCGCCAGCACAAGATCGTAGATGGGTATTTGTTCCCTTGAAGCATTCTTTGTGGCGGGAAACAGCAAAAAGGTTGACGAGACAAATGCGGCTATCAAAATCGAAAAATAAGACGCCTCCAACATTACCATTTCAAATACGGGTATTTTAAAGACAAATATGATGCAAAGGCCTACACCGATGATGGTGACTCCCATAAAGTAGATCTTGGCCAACCCATCGAGGGATCGATGGCGGGCTCTGGATTTTTTCTCTGATTTTTCGACTTCTTTTCTCATTATTCCGGCCTCGTCCGAGAAGGCAATTGTATTCGAGTGAGGGATAACGGCATTCTGTGAATAGGCCTGCAGGACAGCGGTGGCGATGGCCTAGGGGCCGGGCCGCAACCCCGGCCCCTGTTCAGCCCATGGTTGGAACCTACTTCTTCCAATTGGCCAGGCGCTCGTTAAAGCTTTTAATTTGCTCGGCCTGCCACTTGTCCATTTTGTCTGTCCAAACACCGGCCTCTTTATAATACTTGATCGCTCCGGGGTGATACGGCAGCGGGCTGGGATTGGTGACTGCCTGTTCGACGCTCCAAAGCGGCAGCACTTTATGCATTTTTTTGTAGGTGTCATAGCCCTTGTGCATGGACATCACGTACGCGTGAATGACGTCGTCATCAGCATGATCGTAAGCATACAGAGAATAGGCAAAAGAGCCCATTTCAACGGACTCACCGGCTTTCACGCCGGGTCCCTTTTTTAAGACGGCCGGTACATTCCAGGGGGTGGTTTCCTGCAGACGCTGCCAGGCAGCCTGGTCCGAATGGGGCAAGGGCAGCCATCTGGCGCCGTGTCTGGATTTGACAACCTCTTTGAGCCTTGGCGGGGAGGTGGCTGAGAAAACGACATCGATTTTGCCGCCCAGAAAAGCCTCGTAAACATCCATGAAGCTGGAGCAGACGACCTGTTTGACGTCATCCCAGGTCAAACCGCCAAATGCCAGGTGTGCGGTCATGTTGGCTTTATACGCGGCCGATCCCGGTATGACGGGCACGCGTTTGCCTTTCAGATCCTTGTAGCTTTGAATGTCGGAATCAGCGCGAACAAAGCATCCGACGTAAAGCGTCATGCCGCGCCACACGATTCGAATGGGCTGGGGGCCCCATTTGTCCGTGCTGAAATTCAGCAGCCCGTAACTTGCCGACACGGCTTGTGGTGCGGTGGCCAGTGTGATTTCACTTTCACCTATTTTCAGCGGCAAAATGCGGGCCACATCCGTGCCGTAAGGCTCCACGCGTACTTTCATGGGCGTGTACCGTTCAACCGCCTCCCTAAAGGCGCTGGTTATGGTGTAGCCCAGCGATCCCACCTTGAACGTGGTGATTGAAATCAGCTTGGGAAGTTCTTTGCCGACAGCCACAAACCCCGAAAAAATCAACGCGATGCAAAATAAGGTCAGTAGTAATCGTTTCATCCTGGATTCTCCTTTCTGGTTATTTGAAAATCTGTTGATTGACTGCTTTTTTGTAAATATCTGTCACCCCCGCTTGATCCGGCATGTCTTCAGAAATTCCAAAACGATTTGGTTCGTCATATCAGGCTTTTCGATGGCGAACTGGTGGCCGCCTCCGCTGATGATTTCCAGCGTTGCCCCGGGAATTCGTTGAAGCAAAAGCCTGGCATTTTCAGCCGGTATCAGGCGGTCTTGATCACCCGCAAGGATCAATGTGGGAGCCTGGATGCGGGACAGGTCCTCCCACGTATCATGGCTTTGTACGGCTTGACGCTGCAGCTGCAAGGTTTTGGTATCCGGCGGATATTTTGCCGATGTCTCCAGATACCGCCTGAAGATCTCCGGCTTTTCAGCAATGGTGGCATCGGCGAACAGGACCTTTAATGCCTTTTCGGCTGAAGCAGGACTGTCGCTGTAAAGCGCTTCGGGGCGAATGCCGGCGCCGGGAGTTGGCATCCGCACCACCTGATCTCCGCCGCTATGCGTGCAGCCCAGGACCAGGCCGGCCACGCGCTGCGGGTGTTCAATGGCGATGTGCTGGGCGACCATCCCGCCCATCGAAATTCCGAACAGGTGTGCCCGGGATATATTCAGAAAATCCATCAATCCGATAACATCCGCGGCCATCAAAGCCATGGTTAGCGGCGCCTTTGATGAGCCGGAACGGGCGATACCCCGATTGTCGAAAGCGATCACACGAAAGTGCTCGGAAAAGGCCGGGATCTGGCAGTACCAGTGGTCGGCATTGCTGCCCAGTCCCCGGATCAGGATCAGGGGCTCACCGGCTCCGGACATTTCATAATAAAGGTCGATGTCATTTATTCGGACGGTGGGCATTTCGTGGCCTCGCTTTTGCCTTTGGTTTTCGTCGGGCTTTGATCTAATCGCCTGCCGCAACACCATTGCTTTTGAAATTGTCGATCTGCCGGTCGGAGAAACCGAACCGTTTTAAAACTTCGCTCGTGTGCTCACCCAGCGCCGGCGGCGGCAGGTCAACGCCGACTTGCGATTTGGAGAATTGAATCGGCGGACCCAGAATTTTTATACCTCCGGCGGTGGTGTGCTGGATTTGCTTAATCATATCAAGGGCATTAAATTGCGGATCTGAAAACAGGTCCTCCACCGTGTTGATGTTGCTGCAGGCAACCTGGTGTTCTTCGAAAAGGCGTCTCCATTCGGCAGTGGTTTTGGTTACGGTGACGGTCTCAACCATAGACTCCATCTCGTCGTAGTTCTCCACCCGGTATCGGACATCGCTGTACTTCGGATGATCAATCCATTCCGGTTTTCCGATAGCGTTGCAGAAACGCCCCCAGTGGTTGGGCGTTCCGACAATCGAAATATAGGCATCGCGGGTTTTGAAGGATTGCGATGGGAACAGTTGGGGGTTGCGAGTTTTCATCCCGGTGGGGACCTTAAATCCCATCAAGGCGATGCCCACAAGATTGGTCATGATGGCCACCGTCGACTCCAGCAGAGACGTTTTTACCCACTGCCCCTCGCCGGTTTTCGCTCGGTGGATAAGCGCGCCGAGGATCGCGATGCATAAAAACATACCGCCGCACAAATCCACTACCTGAACCTGGACCTTCGAAGGGGGACCCTCCGGATCTCCGGTCACACTCACCAATCCGCTCAATGATTGAATGATCAGCTCAAATCCCGGCTTATCCCGGTAGGGGCCTTTGTCACCGAAAGCTGTCAGGGATGCATAGATGATATCCGGCTTAATGGCTCGAACCGCATCATAGCCGAGCCCCAGGCGATCCATGACACCGGGTCGAAAATTTTCCACGAAAACATCGAATTCACCAATCATTTTTTTGATGACCTCAACCGCCTCCTTCTTTTTCAGGTCGAGGGCAATGCATTTTTTGTTGCGATTGGAGCAGAAGAAATAGGCGCTTTCGCCGTTTTGCAAGGGCGGAGAGTTGCGCAACGAGTCGCCCGTACCGGGTTTTTCAACCTTGATGACCTCCGCTCCCATATCTCCCAGCAACATGGTGGCGTAGGGCGCCGATAGAACATGGGTAAAGTCAAGTACCTTAATCCCGTGCAGTGGTCCATTTGCGTTCACTGTTATTTCCTTTCTTCGGCAATCGGATTTTGGTTCAGGTCGTTTCATCGCGGCGTTTCATCATGCTGGTGAAACCGTTTTTCAGGTGCCGGGCCATGATGCGACGCGCAGCTTTTCCATCCCGGGCGCTGGCGGCGTCCAAAAGCTGTTTATGCTCTTCGATATAGCCGGGAACTTCTTTTCGTTCAATCGGGTATATACTGCGAAACACCAGCACCCGGTCGAACAGTTGGGTAATGATTTGACATAAAAAATTCCGCCCGGACGCTTTGTAAAAATCGAGATGAAATTTGCGGTTGAGCAGAAAATATTCCCGGGTGTCTTCATCATAGCCGGCCAGATCAGAGTTGATTTGCGTCAGCCGCTTTATTTCAGTTTCTGAAATGCGTTGCGCGGCCAGCTCGCAGGCTTTTCCTTCGAGGTCATATCGAATTTCGAAAATTTCTTTGATTTCCTCGATGCCGATATTCTCCGCGACCATCGCGCCCTTGTTGGGTATTGAAATCACCAATCCGGAACCGGTCAATTCCCGGATGGCTTCGCGGATGGCAACGCGACCTAAGTTGAGCTCATTTTCCAGCCGGCTGGGAATCAAACGCGTTCCCGGTTTGTACCGGCCGTTTAATATCGCCTCCTTGAGCGAGTCGGCTGCAATCTCAGTCATGGTGCGGTAAACCGTATTATTTGCCATGAAAACCCACCTCGTCAAAAATTATATATTTTATATTTTATAAAATATATAATTGTCAATGGTTTTTATTGTCCGCTGGAATATCACTCAACTATGTCCCCAAGGTTATTCAATTTCTATTTTATATATGTTTTGGAGTTGAGAAATCCAAAATACAGTGTAATTTGGAGATATGTACTCCAGAACGATCCAACCACCACAAGATAAAGGCGTCTTTTTATTTGGTCCCCGAGGAACGGGAAAATCGACTTGGGTCCAAAGCACATTCCCAGACAGCCTTTACCTGGATCTTTTGGAATCAGAGCTTTATACCCTTCTTCTGGCTTCACCGCAGCGGCTGGAGACCCTGATACCTCCCAAATACGATGGCTGGGTGGTCAAAGACGAGATTCAGCGGATCCCGGAACTGCTCAATGAAGTGCATCGCTTGATCGAAAAGCGTGGCCTACTTTTTGTATTGACTAGCTCCAGTGCCCGCAAACTGCGCAGGAAAGGCACCAATTTGCTTGCAGGAAGAGCCTTGACCCGACGCATGCACCCGTTGACGGCAACCGAGTTGAAAGATGATTTCACCCTGGATCATTCCCTGCAGTGGGGTCAGATGCCCATGAGCTTCTCTGATTTGGACCCGTCTGCGTATTTAAGCAGCTATGTACATACCTACCTCAGAGAAGAAGTGCAGCAGGAAGGGCTTACACGCAACCTTCAGGCATTTGCACGATTTCTGGAAGCCGCCAGTTTTTCGCAAGCTGCCCCACTGAACATTTCAGAAGTGGCGCGCGAATGTCAGGTGAATCGAAAATTGGCCGAAGAATATTTCAACATCCTGGAAGATTTGCTGCTGAGCGTGAGGCTTCCGGCTTTCAGAAAACGTGCCCGCAGGCGAATTATCGCTCATCCCAAATTCTTCCTGTTCGACACCGGTGTCTATCGCAGCATTCGGCCTAAAGGGATCCTTGACAGTCCGGAGGAAATCGATGGGGCCGCTTTGGAGACGCTGGTCTTCCAGGAACTTCGCGCCGTAAATAATAATTTTGAATTGGGGTATGATCTTTACTACTGGCGTACCGCCAGCCAGCTGGAAGTCGACTTCATTCTTTACGGCCAGCATGGACTAATCGCCATCGAGGTCAAACGTTCATCGATACTCCGCAAGCGTGATTTCAGCGGTCTTAAGGCTTTTTGCCGGGATTACCCAGCCACGAAGGCGTTTTTGTTATACGGTGGCCGGCACCGGCGATTTGAGGATGATGTAGCAATCGTTCCGATTCAAGAAGCCCTTTCCAGCCTATACGAACTACTGCTAAATCCCCATTCATAAGTCATTCTGATAAATAACCTGCTATGTTATCCAATTAGCAAGCCAGTAAAAAGCAGATCTGTGCCAATCTGTGCAAATCTGCGTCCAAAATTAAACGTTTAAAAGAAAAGATAAAATCAGTCTCTGGCCGAAAAAAATAACCTGGAATGGCATCGGGTACAGAAAATTGGTATGAGATCTTATGGGAACTTGGCTAAGACAATTAGGTAAAAATATATACCTTTAGCCACTATGATGTAATATTTGGTTGACTTAGTCAACAACGTCCCTAAAGTCCCACACCTCCAATCCCGGAAATGGGGTCTCAGTGCTCAAAACATATTCTCCACCGTGCCTATCAATCGAAACATATTGTGAATCATTCTTCGATCTGTTCAATCTTTTCCAATATCGACAATCCCACCAAGCAGTGTCCCTCGTGTTTTCCATTGTTGGGTTCTGTAATATGCCTTATTTCAGCTTTATATTTACCGTTAGGGTCAGTGCCGTCGGGGGAAATAAAATCGGCTTCTACGACTTGATCTATACTTATCAGCTTCAAAAAATCAGAATCCTCTTTGACGAAGAGTCCTGCCCCCTTCAAAGAAACATTCGTAACTCTGAACTGATATATTGGTTCGCCAATCAGCTTGATCTCGACTCGATAATTCCTTAAGGCGGTCCGTCTGGGATCGGCCCTTCTTTCCTTAACCATTTTGCTGCTTGATACCCTATGCATAGATTCCGGCTCCAAGCTTGTTATTAGATCAGACAAAGAAATATAAATCAATCTACAAGTTTAGTGTCAAGAAAGAAAAAAAGTCAAGAATATTAACAAGATAGATCAATATCAGCAATCATCAATATTATCAAACGGTCATATAATCTTTTGGGGCAATCTGTTTAAATCATTGACAAATTTTACCAATTTGGGGAGACGGTTACAGTTAGAAATAGAGGAGACGGTCATGATTATATGCATCAAATCGAATTGCAGTGCACATCATGGGATTGGGAAGGTTTCACATTATGAAGACCAAGGAATTAATCGCGGAGGCGATCTCACTGCCAGTCGAAGAAAGGGCGATGGTTGTCGACTCTATTCTAAGAAGCCTGAATCCTCCGGATTCAGTAATCGACAAAAAATGGGCGGCTATTGCTAAACGGCTTATTAAAGAGTTACGATCGGGTGAGGTCAAGGCAGTGCCGGGTGAAGATGTTTTCAGTCGAATTTGGAAGCGTTTTTCCCCATGAACTATTCATTTCATCCCGAAGCGTAACTGGAGTTTAATCAAGCAATCGATTATTATGAGGATTGTGCTGAGGGTTTGGGATACGATTTCGCAGTTGAGGTATATTCAGCAATCGAGCGTATCATTTCTTATCCCAAAGCCTGGTCGATCTTGGCGGAGGATGTTCGACGATGCGTGACAAGACGATTTCCCTAAGGAATATTATATACCGAAGAATCTGAGGACATCTTCATTCTAGCCGTTATGCACCTTCACAGAGATCCCGACTATTGGAAACGCAGAATTAGCAGAACAGGCATCGAAGCTGCCCTCCTTTAACCTTTATCCTTGAACCTTGAATCCGTTGCTATGAGCTCTCACCTTTCAGCCTTGAGCGGGCCAACAGATACCTTCCCACCATCAGCCACAACAGTAATTATTCTCAATAAATCAATAAATATAGATTCTTGCATCCAACCTTGAGCATTTACTTAAAGCCAATTATCTGTTATGCAAAGATAAACAATGGACAGCAGCCCCCAGTCCAGTCTGATGAGGCTGATATTTTTTCCTTGATCGTACGCAATCGGCAATCAAATCTTTGCCTATATCGCTGAATATGAACTATTCGGGGAGGACCGGATTGGCTTTGGCGACCATCTCCTGTCCGAACTTGCAAAACATCTGATAGAACTCAAAGTCAGCAACCGCAGCCGTCGTCAGCTTTATCGCTACCTCCGTTTTTATCACCTTTACCCCGAGAATGTGGGGACAGTGACCCCACAACTAAAAAAGCTTTTACCTGAGGGGACGATGGCAAACGATAAAGTGGGGACAGTGTCCCCACAATTCAAAATCGGCAGAGACAAACTCATCCAACGATTATCATAGCGAAGGGAAGTTTGGGAGCCTGAACAAAGTATGAGCAAAGTTAGTTTGCTTAGTCCCCGAGTTTCCTTCCATACTCTAATGATGGAGGCATAGATGTCTGGAGTTGCTAACAAATTACCCGCTAGCTACCCTGCTATGCTGAAAAATATCAAATCCCGAATTCAAGCAGCCCAGATCAAGGCTGCCCTATCGATTAATCGAGAGTTGATTGAACTTCATTGGGATGTCGGAAGATCAATTGTAGAGCGCCAACAAGCAGAGGGCTGGGGGAAATCCGTTGTCAAGAGATTGTCCCAAGATATTCAAAAGGCATTTCCCGGCATCAAAGGATTTTCTTCGCAAAATTTATGGTACATGCGAGCCTTTTACAGTGCTTGGACTGAAGGGATATCAAATCTCCAACAGCCTGTTGGAGAATTAGACGCCAGAAAACTCCCACAGGCTGTTGGAGATTTACCGTGGGGTCATAACCTTCAATTGCTATCAAAGCTTAAGGATCCAAACAAGCGACTGTGGTATGCTCATATGGTCGTCAAACATGGATGGAGCCGAAGTGTCCTGGTTCACCAAATCGAATCCGATTTATACGGCCGACAGGGTAAGGCCATAACTAATTTCCCTGAAACCCTTCCAGTACCCCATTCTGATTTTGCCAATCAGCTTCTCAAGGATCCCTACCATTTAGACTTCCTATCCATAGGTCCGGACGTTACAGAGCGGCAACTGGAAATGGCACTGGTGGACCGTTTGAAGAATTTCCTGTTGGAACTTGGAAAAGGGTTTGCTTTTGTTGGCAATCAGGTTCATCTGGAAGTCGGCGGTAAAGATTATTATATAGATCTACTTTTCTATCATTTGCACCTTCGGTGCTATGTTGTGATTGATTTAAAGGTTGAGGAATTCAAGCCCGAGTTTGCTGGCAAGATGAACTTTTATTTGGCGGCTGTCGATGATCTGGTTCGTCACCCTGATGATAACGCCTCCATTGGCCTGATTCTGTGCAAAGAAAAGAACAGGATCGTTGTCGAATTTGCATTAAAAACATCCAGGCATCCAGTTGGTGTAGCTGAATACAAACTCACCAACCGACTGCCTAAAAAATATCAGGCTGAATTGCCGTCGCCAAAAGAATTGCGACAACAACTCAGAAAAGCTACGAAATTAACATCAAAAAGCATGGAGGCTTGAGTGCAATTGAAATAAAGTGAGTCGAATAAGTTAATGTACCTGAGTTCCACATAGCTTTAACGAAGCGGGAGGGCTATCAAAGCGAAAACGGGTGACGAAACTTTAAAACTTGAATGACCCTATGATTTCCCCAAGGGGAACTTTGGAACCTGGACACATATGGGCAAAGTTAGTCTGCTTAGTCAACAACGTCCACGAAGCCCCTCTTATAAACCTTATAAGGCCATATCGAAAGAGCAATTACATGAAACAGAATCTTGCAAACAATCTCACGATAGTAATGGGTATTATTGGTATTTTCGGTTTTTTAACGGGGATTTTCAGTGTCCCCCAAATCATTTCCAGATTGCAAGGAAAAAACGTTGGTAGGTTTGAGGTCTGGTTCTCAGCCAACATTCCCACGACTGTTTCAATCTCAGTACTTATTTTAACGATTCTTTTTGTTCTTGGTATTTACTTCTATATATTGATTGGGATCAGCATACGTTTAAGTTATATGGGAGTGTTGTCATCAAAACCTGCCTCACTATATGATTTACAGTTTGGTGCCGGTGAGATATTTGTGACCGCATTCTATGTAATTTTTGGATTTGCATTAACAATGACAATAGTGGGTTTATTTTTTGCGAGCCTATCTACATTTTTAAGGTTAGTGTGACCGTATCTGTCACACCCATGGTGTAAGATCTCCTTAAAAGAACAAACGAAAGGAGATCTTATGAATATCGATCAATTAAGACAACAGTTTCCGG
>Ga0209367_1000418_pt1 | contig 41029 bp, 22 predicted proteins | sample WorMetLIZISLAND2_FD_187412 | JGI IMG/M metagenome (GOLD analysis project Ga0209367, IMG submission 187412) | Marine gutless worms symbiont microbial communities from Max Planck institute for Marine Microbiology, Germany - Olavius geniculatus... ...
CTAGAGACCTTCGGGCAGTCCACGGTGAAGATTTCGTGATCCTAGCTTGCACCGTTTTGATACAGCTCACAAGTGTGACGGACGGACGGACGCCCAGACGATGGCAAAGACGCGCGAAGCATTCTGCTTTCGCACGTAAAAATTACAGACCTTAGTTGTCACAGCTGGAGGTATTGCAACTTGCAGCCGACGAAGTAATGGCAAGCCATTGCGTGAACGACGTTTTAGCAACCAATACGTCTGCAATGTCGCTAGCAAAGATCGCCTATCCTTCTTCGGCATTGGCAAGCACTCCAAAATACCCTCCAGTCTGGATAATGCACAGGCAAAAAAGTTTAAATCAAAGAAAAAATAACAAACTATTGATTATCATAATAGAAAACAGAAACAGTAGAACGGCAAAGCAATGCTACAACTTCTTCCCTGATAGTCCCTGTGCTGCAGTTCACGATAACCAGCACCTTTTACTTCAACCAACTAGTATCTAACTGTCCTAAATTAAATCAGATCCGTAGACATTACAGCACTCTGACCAGTGACATCATCAATAAAATATAAGTGGATTTGTACAGCAGATATGACAACCTTTTTGGCATGTTTTGGCATTAACTTCTGACATGATTGGTGTGCTTCTGATGTAACTCCAATGAGGCACTATACCGCACTAAACATGTTTAGACCATAGATGTTGAAAACATTACATCAATTTGCAAATAAAAAAACATAAAAGCATGTTTTTTTACTTTTATAAAAAACACGTAAAACACACATAAAAACAATGAACCACATTTAGCACAATAACATGTTAAAAACAAAAACATAGGGCCTACCATTTGAGAAGACTGAAGACCGGAATGTACTAAATGTTATTATGTAACCGTGACTGTGGTACAGATCAAAAACAGGACTAAATGCAATTTGCCCATGAGAAATGCATCATATTCGTAATTTTGTATGTTTATTTTTAATAAGAACAAAAATGCGACATTAAAAATAAAACAAAAACATTTAAAAAAACATGAAAAATAAAAAACATTAAAAATTTTAAAAAACATTTAAAAAATAAAAAACATAAAAAACATGTTTTTTAAACTTTTACAAAAAAACATAAAAAGTGCTTGTAACATCTATGGTTTAGACTGACTAAAAAACAATACCCTAGACTTTTAAATGTCATCTGTTTAATCTACAACTAAAACAGCAGCAATCAAAACAAACAAGTCAAAATTTTTCAACTTGTACAATGATTAAGAAGTTAACCTGTCTGGTGGTATGACCGGCACATTGCAAGCAGACTGCCCCATCTCATCACAAGCATAACCATTCTTCTGACCTTTACGTCCGCGACCTGCACGTCGTTTTGACTTGTCTTTTGGAGGTGCGGGCGGACGGCCATCGTCGTCTATACTGTTGTCAATCATAGGCTGGAATGGTCGAGCACCAGCCGGCTTGTGATCATTACATAGCAATGTCTTCTTGACGTTAATCATGATGCCGGCCGAGTCTAACAACGGCTCTATCTTCATGTACAGTCCAACCTGCACCAACAATTAATCATCAGCATCAGTGCAGGATAACTGAGGTCGGTAGGTGCTCATCTCTGTTTTAAGCAGGCAGTGAGCTTGTTCTCAGCATTATGAATGATAACCTGCCATTGTGTTTCCTTATTTTACAATGGAACCAAATTATACTGTTTGCACATATGTATGAGCAAATTCCCAGAGTCACTGTCTGGCAGCAATGTGAAAGTTGTGACTGGTGTGATCAAAGTCTAAGAACTCAGCAGGAAGAAAGAATACAGTTCTGAATCGACACTATTCTGCCGGTCAGATAGCGCAGAGTAACACGCAGTATATTAGCCTAACTTAAATTCAAACTTTTGCAAAAAAGTGGAAATTTGGAATATTAGCAGCCCTTCAGAGTAGTGTTTAATACTCATTACAATTTATTACCAGACTGTGGTTCACACTATTAAACTCTGCTGCAAATAATAAATTTAGCAAATCATAATCATTAAATATAAGACCAAAATGCTAAGATCAAATGTTTTCATCCACCTACAAAACTGTTTTACCAAAAAGAAAGATGTAAACAAAATTCTATGCTAGCTTGTCTATCTCAGTAAAAAAACATAACACAATGTGCTGACCCGCTGTGCACAGGTGATGTGGAAGGCCTTGTAGCAGTTCTTCTGCATACACTGTATGCAAGCACCAGCCTGGCTCTTGTTACATACAGTACACGTCAGCCTACGACGAGCCGGTGGGATACGATCTAGCTTAGTCACAGGCTCCAGAAGCTCAATACTGCCAAACCCACACTCCGGGATCCACAGTGCACAGACGACGTGGGCCCATCGGCCGTCGTTTGTCCGCTTGACAGCACCACCGCGAATTGGACACATGCAGCATGCAACGTCGTCGGCTATCCCAGCTTGGCACCGACGACACAGCCACTGCCCCTCGGGAACATAAGGTACGCCGTAGCACTCCTGATGCACCGCAAGGTTGCACGAATCACAGAAGAGGATCGCATTGACATTGGTGCACTCATCATCATAGCATATTGCACAGACGGCGTCGTCGTCTGACAAGATGGGTGCAGAAGCCGCTGGGGCACCAGTACTGACTATGTGCTGGCCCAGACTGTGGGCCTCCTTTTCCAGACGGTCCATTATTAGCTCAAACGTCTCCGTGGACAATTCCGCAAGTGGCTTGGGCTTGTGCCGCTGCCGATTCTCATTCAGTAACTTCAACCATGAAAGATCCTACAGCCATTCACAGTATACAAAATACATGGCGTACAGCACATGGTGTACTAGATGTCTACACATGTGTGCAAGTAAAGCATCAATGAATGAAATACCTGTGAAACATCAGTGACAGACGCTCGGCACTGAGGACCTTTGAGGATTTTATGGAATGCCATACCAAATAGATATAGAGGTGTTATTCTATCATTTCTATGCAAGCTAAGACCACTGGCTAATAACAATTGTTATATAACAGAGAAAACTAATACAGCACAAGTCTATAACCCTACTATGCACAAAGTTTCTACTTTTAAAGATTAGTAATTTTAATGTAACCAACAGCAATAATTTCAACTTTAATTGGTGAGGAAAACTTACAAATATTGCAACATAAGTCTTAACTCACATTTGAGCAAAACTTATATGAAACAAGAGTAAAATTCAGTGATATCCAATCATAAAAAACCCTTAATAATCCATAATTATAGACCATACCTCCTCATCGACATCATATTCAACTTCATTGTCGAGATCCTCCGGTGTCTGCTCTATTATCCGATAATAAGAATCAGGACGAGGGCTCATAACTGCCGGTGGGATGTAACCTTTCACGAGACGGAAAGACGGCTGTGGTAATTTTTTGGCACCAAACTTTTCTGTGTCATCAACCGAGCTTTCAGTAGATGGATTATCATCAATGCCGGAATCAACTCCATCAACTCGATCACTCCAGATCACCTCCAGACGTGCATCAAGATTCAGCCGTGAAAGACGGGGACTGGTCGGACCATCAGTTCGAGCACCAATAAACGGCTGCGAATGTTTCAGCGATAATCTTCGTATCCTTCTCACTCTTGCACTCTGGGCTATCTTTCGCCTTGCGACAATGTTACTAGCAGTCGAGTGAAGCTTCCTTGCAGTGAAAGGCAAACGACCACGAATGGTTTTGGTCTTCTTGTAAGTCTTCAGCGATCGGTTTGTCTGTCTGGTCTTCACGGCCGTTGACAACTGCCGACGACGCTCAGTCGCCGCGAACTCAAGCAATGACAAACGCGTTGCTCGTTTCAGCTGACGTTCAAATTGAATAGTTTCATAATCCAGCTTCATTGCGACTTACAATTCTTAGCACCTAAATCTAAACATAGAAAACACACAACAATGACAACATTTGTAACCTCATTCACTGCATGACTCGGGGTAAATAGTAAGTCAGTCAACCCCAATCCGTAGATCCGTCAACAAACCTCTACAAATATACTTCTACAAATTCAAATTCAGTGGACACACAACTAAAACCTTACTGTATATGTTTTTGTCTGGTCTGGACGAAGAAGCGGTTTGAATTCTTTGTTTATTTAAATGACTACAATCGAATAAAAATGGATTACAACATACCACGATACCAACTATAACGCCATTGTTCACTGTATAAAAATTACTAATCACCGTCAATAAGCTACAGTTCTGTGCAACGACAAGAAATAAACTAAAATTTTCAACGACCGGCCATTTTCCATAGTATTTATCACTCTTTACTATGGCGGCAATATGCGTTAGAGTTGGGCCAAATTCAAAATTTGCTTTACGAGTATTTAATTTCCGGGCACAAAGGTAAAATTTAAATTAATTTTTGTAATCCCGAAATCCCGGGATTGGGACGCCGCCAATTCCCGTGATTCGGAATTGGCGAAACGTTAATTCTATTTTCAGTTCGGCGAACTGACAGAAGCAACGCAAAATTTGCTACTTTCAGTTCGGGAAAAACGGATAATGCCCGAATCCGCCGGGCCGCTGATACCCTCCGTCACTGTCAGAAGCTTAGCTGGTCTCACCAGTCACCACACTGCAGCCACTGACACTTCCATCCACTTACCCCGTCGGCAGTCGACGGCCTGGCTGAACTAAAATGTCGCAGAAAGTTAACTAACTACCTAATGAAGCTGAAATAAATAAATCTAAGTTGCGCAGTAAAATTTTAAGACCATGCTGTAAGTAAACGAGCAGGCCATTATGGTCTAATTCTGCCATCGTCCAGCTGAGAGAAAACTGAAAGATTTTTAATCTTTTAGTATTTTGAAAAAATATGAATAAAAATTGTGGCGCTTAATCATTTTTTACGCGCGAAAGCAGAATGCTTCGCGCGTCTTTATCATCGTCTGGGCGTCTGTCTGTCCGTCCGTCCGTCCGTCCGTCCGTCCTCCGTCTGTCACACTCGTGATCTGTATCAAAACGGTGCAAGCTAGGATCACGAAATCTTTACTTTGGGCTGCCGCAAGGTCTCTAGTTTATCGTGACAAAATTTCGTGCCACTGGGTGCAGGGGTTCCCCTCGAACGATGGCGTCAAAGAGGGGTACCCCCCTAAAAAGACGTTATTTTGACCCTATTAATATTCCGGTGTAAAAACGGCTGCAGATAGGTACACACTTGTTGCTTATCATAACAAGCACTGGCGACAGGCTTTTTAGATTTATCAACATCGATGATCTTGAACGACCCTGAACCCCTCAAAAAGAAGTTTTTAGTGAATTTTTTCGCAATTTTTGGATGCAGCGCACATTTTAACATTGAATTGCGACGAAATGACTGGAGATAGACCAAGACAACCTGCGCAGGAAATTTTCAGCATTCAACGTAGATTTTAGCAGTTCAAGTCCCGACCCCCTAGGTTTAAGGAGCAAAAGACAACTACCCCCTAAAAGTGGTTATTTTACCACAATTATCTCGTGTAGCGTGAACACGGTTGCAGATAGGCACAGACATGCTGCTTATCACAACAAGCACTGGTGACAGGCTTTTTAAATTTATCAACATCGATGACCTTGAATGACCTTGAACCTTTCAAAAAGGGGTTTTTAGTGAATTTTTCGTAATATTTGAATGCTGCGCACATTTCAATAATGAATTGCGACGAAATGGCTGGAGTTAGACCAAGACAACCTGCGTATGAAATTTTCAGCATTAAACGTAGATTTCAGCAGTCTAAGTCCCGATCCCATAGGTTCATGGAGCCCGGCGTAGGCGGGCGTCAAAGACTTCAAACATTTCGGGCATTCACAAGGTGGCGCCACGGTACTGGCGTTGGTGGCGTGACGTAGTTGGTAACGCGTTTCGACTGAAACGAAGTTACTCTACGCCGGGATCGGTTAATACTGCGATGGGTGACTACTGAACCGGAAGTGCTATAAGCTTTCGCGCGTCTCGTGAGCATTAGCTCAAATTTCTTGTTTCAGTCCATCTTGTATAAAACGAACGTCGCTCTGCACAAGTTTGGTAGATCTATCACTCTCCATCTGCACAGATTTGATCTCAGCAGCCAGCGCTGGTATCGAGAAGTTTATTAGTCCTCCTAATATTTTTACTTTAGAATTAGTGAATCTATTCACTATCTCTAATGCAGTACTGGCATGGCGGTTTGAAATTCATAGCAGCGCGGCCGAACTGATTTTATTAGCCCAATTAGCTGCACTTTAGATCGCCGAACAGGGCCACAGGGCCCTGTGAGGGCCGGTCAAATATCCTGTGCCTGTATAATATACTGCAGCGTTATAAGCTTAGTGCAAATGGAGGGAGGGGTATATTTGGCCGTAGCCAATCGCGTGCGTATGAATGCGGAAGTAGGCCTGCTTGATTTCCTCAAGTCATAAACATTATGCCCTACGCTCATGTCTGAAAAACGCCCAAACGCGCGACGTGGTTTAATATAGCGTCGTGTGACAACGCTTACGCGTATTAATCAATCGTCATTTAATTGCTGTCTATGACAACGGCGCCGATAAAGTATTATATAGCCCACGTCACACGGCGTTACAAGGCTTTCAGTGTCTCGGCAGTAACAGGTTTAGCTCGACTGCACACGTAGAACAACGTAGACCTAACTAGTCGGGACCCTTGACGGTATTTTATATTGCGTATAGAATTAAAGGCATATATTGACTACGATGCGACTGTCGCGTCGTTAGACGACACATTTGCTCATATACATGTAGGCCCTATGGCAGGTAGATTGCCTAACCAATTGAGATTGCCTAACCAATTGTTGTCTAACCAATTATTGTTGTTTCTCGAACAGTTGCAAAGAAGACTTTAAAAACAGTTTTTCAAAGATTGTATTGTTATTACTAATTAGCATTCGCATTTTCATGGTGGGCATGTTTAACGAAACATAAGTGATGGTTCAAGGCCATTAAAGATGATTGAGTTCGATACCACTAGAAAGCGCGTCTGTAACTTTTTAGCCTTGTCCCGAGATAATGCATGCCCATAGTGCTGCTATTGAAACCCAAATTTCGATTTTTTACTGGATTAGCAAGAACACCAATATTAGTGTTTCCGAAGTAGGCTTAATAGGACTCTAAGCTATAGATCCCTATTTTTTGGGGGGGGGGTAACTTTGCTCATATGACCACAAACGCTCAGTGTCAAAAACGGACACATAGACAGACCGACAGACAGACAACTTAGCATGTGGCAGTAGTGCGCTAATGATGTAAATGACACACGTTTGACTTTACTTCAGTCTGTTTTTACGCGCGATAGCAGAATGCATCGCGCGTCATAGCCATCGTCTAGGCGTCTGTCCGTCCGTCCGTCCGTCCGTCCGTCTGTCCTTCCGTCACACTCGTGAGCTGTATCAAAACGGTGCAAGCTAAAATCACGAAGTCTTCATCTTGGGCTGTCCCACGGTCTTTAGTTTTTCGTAACAAAATTTCATGCCCCTAGGTGAAGGGGTTCCCTCGAACGAGGGCGTCAATGAGGGGTACCCCCCTTAAAAAGACGTTATTTTGCCGGTATTGGCTCTTCTAGTGTGAAAACGGTTGCAGATAGGTATAGACATGTTGCTTATCATAACAAGCACTAGTTACGGGCTTTTTAATTTTATCAACATCGACGACCTTGAAGGACCTTGAACCCCCAAAAGAAGGTTTTTAGTAAATTTTTCGCAATTTTTGGCTGCAGCGCACAATTCAAGATTGAATTGCGACGAAATGCTTGAAGATAGACTAAGACAACCGGGGTATTAAATTTTCAGCATTGAACGCAGATTTTAGCAGTCCAAGTGCCAACCCCTTAGGTTCGAGAAGGTTTGCGTACGCGAGCGTAAAAGAGGGGTACCCCTCTAATAGTGGTTATTTTACTGATATTGCCTCGTCTAGCATGAAAACAGTTGCAGATAGGCACAGACATTCTGCTTATGATAACAAGCACTAGTGACGAGCTTCTTAGGAATGTCAACATCGATGACCTCGAATGACCTTAATTTTTAAAAAGGGTTTTTTAGTAATTTTTTGGCGATTTTGAGTTGCGACACACATTTTAAGAGTGAATTGCGAATAAAATTATTATTATTTTATTGCATGCTGTACACTGATTGCCAAAGTGGCAGGACCTCTGCTATCGCGCGTCACGTGAGCTTTTCTCAAATTATTTGTTGTCATAGCATAGAGCCTAACGCATTGCGCTGCAGTAATGGAAGCGTCCAGTCCTGCTCTAAAATTTTGCAGTTTTAACAATAAATATTCAATTGACTAACGTATACCAGTCACATGTCGGTCTTATATTAGATCGCACTTATGGGTACTCAAGGGTTCTGCCTTTCATTCTATGAACATTTGTATCAGCGGCTAATTAGCAAAAGCTGTAACCGCAGGTTGCACAGAAATGGCCAAGTTCGTATCATGGCTGATGCTGATCGGTTCATTATTCGACGCAACTCTTCAGTTCTATCCGAACGCGCTACCTGGCGTTATCGATTCCCGGTCCTCGACTCATCGTAACATAACGGAACTCGTGATCCACACAGTAGCCGTGTCCGTGATCGACGACAACCTGGACGCATACCCGGCACGTTACGAGACGCTCAGCACGGAGAGCTACCGCGAAGCTCTGACGCAACTAGCCGCTGCTTCGGCGCGTCCCGATCTGTCGGACGAAGAGAAAACGCGACCGGACGCTCACTTTGACTCGGAAGAGTTTATCACATCCAGTCGGCGCATCGCCGACCTCCGTCGCCAGGCTGTGTCCGCCATCAAAGCCTTCAGAATGGAGACCGCTCGTGACTTTGCCGGTCGAGCGATTCATACGCTTCAGGACTTCTACAGTCACTCCAACTGGATCGAGTTGGGCAACACGAACCGACAACATCCTGGTCTGGACTTCAGAAGTTTTGCAGGAATTTCATCGGATGCGGTCGCGCCTCTCGACCAGGCCACATGCGTCGACTGCAACAGGTTTCTGCTGTAGCTCTGCTTTTCTTTTATCGTCGAGCGAACGAGGTTGGACTCTTTCGAAGCTAACAGAGTGTTAAACATTTTATTATGTACATCGCTATAGTCATGCCGATCTGTAAGGGCGAAGGTCGAAGGATTCGCGTTTCAGTCTCTTCGGGGTGTTTAATTCGTCCTCTAACGTTACGCATAAGATAGGCCTACACTAATGACACGAATGAGATGTGTCCGATGTCGCACACAATTTCAGACAGGTAACAGTATGCTCTGGATATGCATACATCACTTCTGGGTCACAACTCACAACGTGCATGCCTCCCGCCTTTCCTTATAGTGAAAAGTTATCATAAGTAGGCCTACCTACGTCGTATGAAGTATGAGAAAAAGATCGGTTTACATCTAGTATGAAAACGGACTAACTTGCTCCATTGTTTGACTAAATTCTATAATGACTTTTCAAAGCGCAAAATACCTGAACGACACTACACTGGTAGTGCCACTGCTGGAGTGGGTAAGCGAGTACGCAGTACGAGCTTATACCACTCCAGACAGTACGATATCGTACTTGAACCATGCACATGGCATAGACTAAATTATCGTTTGCTTATACACAACATAAACTGCAGTCGAATAATGCGAAAACACTACCAGTGTGAGCTGACTGTGGTTTAGACTCCTAAGCCGCCGACTTAGCCGCCGCCGCCACGCCGTGATTTTGCTAAGCCGTCGCCGCCGCCGCGAAAATTGCGGCTAGCCGAGAAAAATTTGGTAATGTCGGTTTGTGTGACTAAACACCACAAAGCGCCGTAGAAATAACGTCCCGTAACGTAACTTTCCCTACAATCAGTTACACAGTAGACCCGTATTACAAATTACAATGTGCACATATACGCACTGCATAATGCGTTGAAAAATATGCCGGTTATGCATTGCATTGGTGTAAAAAAAGCGGTCCAGAAAAAAATTTTAAAAACGTTAAAAGTCCTTAAAGACGTGGCAAGAAGACTGTTCATAAACATTGAATAAAAAACGTTAGCCTTAATTTGTTTAACCTTTTGCCTAATACCTAATGCTGTAGGCGCAGTACAACTGGAACTGGGAAAATAGAGAAAGAGGGAGAGAGAGAAGAAAGAACTTTATTTAATTTCAATTCAACCGTGTGGTTATGTCACTAGACTAACTAAGCAAACTAGGCCTACCACAAAACCGAAATCTGCATGTGGCCTATAAATTCGTTTCCGTGATGGTTTCATAAGTGCTTCTCGAAGTTATTGACAGAATTTTTGGTAAACCTTTTTTTAAATATATAAAACGTTTACAAGATGAAAAAAAACGTGAAAAACGCAAAAACGTAGCAAAAACGTAAAAACTGCACGTAACTGCAGAAACGTAGCGAAAATGCTAAGCCGCCGCCGCCGCGAAAATCGCGGCTAAGCCGGGACCTTAGCCGCGAAAATGCTGAGCCGGCCGTGAAATTCATGGCTAGCCGGCTTAGGGGTCTAGTTTAAGCGTCGTTAATGTGCGCATGTATCATGTGAAGGACACTGTTGCAGCCGTGTTATGATAACATCGTTGAGGAAATTATCAGCAATCGTCTTCTGACAAGTGGCTACTACTGGCTGTTTGATAATCCGTTCAGGCCAACAGGTAAACTCTTTCAGCCAATTGCCACCCAATGGAATTAAAACAAAATTGCATTTCCCAGACCAAAATTAGGCTAACTTACATGCTTGATGTGCTGCCAGTCTGTCACTACTGTGATTCTGGAACAAGGAACTGAGTTTTTGTCACTTTTGCTATACATACGGCATGGTGTTTCATAAAAGGCACCCTTTTTCTTTCTTTCATAATTTACTCAAATAATGATCAATTTACATGACATGTTTACCAGATATAGCTGATAAAATACTAATTCAAAATATTTGGACAAAATATAGCTGTTAGCTAAATATTTTTGCTAGCCATGACGTAATGCTGACGTCATAGTATGCCGCGAGTGCAAACTTGCTTGTCGCAACTGGTGCTGACATACTTGCTGAATAGCTGCTTTGCGTCAATGGAGAACTTTATCTGGTTCATTGATGACAAGCTGTTGAAGTTTTAACATTGTAGGCACAAAAACGCCCAAAACGATTACCTTCGTTTTGGGGGTTGCTTAATTTTTAGGGCTACATCTTCCAGCAAGACAATGCACCAGCACATATCGCTTGTCATATGGTTGAGTTTTTGGATTGCGAGACACCTGATTTTATGCCCCCATGTTGCTTGGTGCTAATAGGTCTACGATAAACATTTCCGATCAGTGAACAAGACTAAGTTCACCATCGAAGCAGAGTAGCAACTGACAGAACCAGTTGAGACAAGCCAGTTTGTACTCACGACACATTATGACGTCAGCATTACATCACAACTAGCAAAGAATATTTAACTAATGGTTACATTTTGTTAAAATATTTTGAATTAGTATGTCTTCAGCTACATCCGGTAAAAATATCATGCAAGGTGATCAACATTCGACTGAGTTATAGAAGAAACAAACAAAAAGGGTGCTTTTTATGAAACACCGTGCAGATGACGTTTTTTTCAAAAACTGATCCGGTTCAAGCCCAAAATTTCCTGCTCCAACGTCACTGCTGCTGTAGCGTCAGTGGGATTCTAGACTGCAGTTTCAGTCAGTGTATGGATTATGCGGATATTCGCCGTAGTTCTCTGGCGACGACGCGCCAAAGAACGGTGGAGTGGTCTACAACGACGTATTTTACTGCTATACCACTAATGCATTAACGACTAAAAGCAGTGGAATTCGCAATATTAATTATTTTAGAAGGTAGATCAATGTTTAGGCCTATCGTATAAGCTTAACGGCAAAAATACTCAGCATGGATTCCAGTTTCTGTCGGTCAATATACAATTTATGTTAATATTGGCGGGTGTTCTTCAGAAAAAGCAAGCACGTTATATAAAATCAACCAATTTTTTGGGACGAGACGAGATTTCAACAGCCGAGGGTGCTTGTACTGTGAAGCGCGTGTCGTGCTTTAAACGAGCATGATTTTGTGTGTCCGATAGGCCGAGTTTTTGGTGAAAAATAAGAATGCCAAAAGCAAACCATAACTAATACACAAAAGGCCATATGCTCAATAGCAGCATTATGACGAATCGAAAAGCACGAAACTGGCACCCTGTTCTTAAGCGGTATCTGAGATTTCTGTCACAACCATCGCTATCGTCAGAAATGTGAAATAAGTATACGCTTAGCCCTGGGCAGAATAAAAAGCCCGTGCATATGCAAATGCTAAAAGGACAAACAAAAATAACTTGTGCCGAAAAATAAGCTTATACTTTGTTAAGTCGATGAAATAAAAGATACTCCGCTAGGCCACCGACTTTTTTAAAGTGAAACCGACAGTTCACAATCTGCCATGCAAAACTTGCACGCTCAACATTAGTAACGTGACTTTACATGCATATACGCATCGCATAGGCTATATAAGTCATATTGCGCGCAAGATCTCAAAGGCAAAGCAGCGTGATAGTGTAGTTTAAAGGCGCGTACAGAGCGACGTAACTGAACTGAACTGACATGCCTAAGTTTTTGACGAACTGACCAACGGGCAATCAATAATGCATTATTACACTGCAGTAGGCACCGTCTAACGGTGTCGGAGCTTACGTGACTAGGCGCACGTACGCGTCAACCGATGACCAATGGGATTGGTCAGTTTGTCAAAAACTAAACTGTCAGTTCAGTTTATTTACGTCACTCTGAACTCACTTTAAGACTTATAATACCCTTTGCGATTGCGACATTAACGTTGTCAACCCTCGCTGGCAGCCCATATAACGGTGTTCTGACAGCATGTTCTGCTACAAAGCGAGTTGTGAAGTCTCATGTTGTAATGCCCATTTCCATGGGCTAAGGTTTTTTGTCCAGTCTTTCTTCACCAGTCTTACGGCAGTGGCCATGCGTATCCTGACAGGTCCCATAATCTAGAGCTTCCATCAGTCTTACGATTTTATTCTTATATTTAATAAATCATATTCTATCTATTTCGTATTTTCACTCCTCATACGCCGACAAAACTGCTTTTTGAAATTAGCGATAAATTCAATAATGCAATCAATGATTCTGTAAAAAATAATGATTAAAAAGTTTTAATTCTGAAGTTATTGATTAAGCTTAAATCTCACCACCAAGGAAGCATTGCAATTACATTAGCTGGATTTTTTGTCAGAAAGTTGTGATAGAGATTTTTTCCAGACAGGGTGAAAATACGAGTTAGCGTCACCAAATAGGCTAACAGTGCTACTTACTGATTGCGTTTTATGCTGTATTTGGAATAGTTTTAAGCCAAGTAAACGACAACGTATTAGCAAAAACATCTATGTGTTTTTTTACAGTAATCAAAGCTAAGCTTTTTATTAAAATTAACAATTAATTGATTCTTACTAATTAAAAAGTTAACGATAAAGAGTTTATTTTGTCGCTATACGTATCGGTTGTGATTATAGGTAAATGCGCTCACGGAGGTCCCAGAGACGCATCTCGCAATCTCTCACCCACTGGTGGAATTAACAAGGATACTGACGATGCACGGCTGTCACCTCATAGCTACCTTCATCAAGCTGTGAGTGACGTCTTATAGCATGTCTGTCCCATTGCTATAGCACAGCACGGGACACTTTATAATATCACTAGCGTCTGTCTGTTTGTCTGTTTGTCCGTGCCCCCACACGGCCGCATTTGTTTTATTTAAGTAGGAAAATTATTGTTCGTGCTCGATGAGAACCAGATTGTTAGTTGTGAAATACGATGCCACTGGTCCTATTGTGTTTCTTTTTTTCATAATACATTTTTAGTCAAAACGCCCGAACGCAGAAAAAATGTCAAGTATGAGGCCCGACTGTGGTGGTCAAAAAATCAAACAACGTGTATCGCCGATGGAGATGCTGTAAGCCCAAAGCTGCAACTTGTGAAATCTTATGACCTGCAGACAGTCATAGGCCGTACTCAAACAACCACTGAAAATGTCTTAAACTAAGCTTAACTGTTTTGTGCAGATTAAATTTAAGCCCAATCGTTAATTTTAGAAAGCAGTCTTGTTCTGCAAGAAAAGCCACGTTCGAACAGTGTGTGTACATGTCAGGCGGCGAAGCTGGCGTACCGTGCGACGTTGAATTTCCTGGAGAGTCTTCGAGACGCGGTCGTGGACCCGCAAAGTTCGTTCCGTGATCGAGCGTTCTCCGAGTTCCTCGGTCTTGCAACAAACGGCAGCACGACATTGTGCTTCGTCATCGACACGACAGCATCTATGCTAGAGGAGATCGAAGCCGTGCGACAAATAACCATTAACATCACCCAACAAGCGACCATGGGAGCTCAGCAGCGACCCAGCGACTATCTTTTGTCTCCTTTTAATGACCCAGGTCTTTGGCTGAACCTGACGTTTTAAGAGATATAAGTAAAATAAATGCTGAAGTCGCTACAGTGCATATTTAATGGCAGTATTCGGTCACGCCAATCTTCTTGCTGGCATCTTGCGCGCTTTTGTTTGCCAAAACATTAAAATTCATCTATCTGTTTACAAAAGGTCTTTAGCTTACTGCCTGCCGCTCCATCGTTTTCTTTAAATTTTGTATATGCAACTAAGTCAGTTTGATTTGCTGTGATTATTTTTTAATATTTATTTGATTTTGCTTTAAAAAGCGATAACTGACATGCAGTAAGTAGTAGAAATGGACAGCTCTAAAATGGCAGTGAGTGCTATAACAGCAGTCCACAATAAAAACTCAATAATACGAAAAAACCTATTACGTCAAAACGCACAAGTAGGCCTATCTACCCAAGATACGCAAAGCATACAGCACTTCTGGTGTTGCGTGTTTAAACTTTAACGTACTGCAGTTTTAACGGAACAACAATAGGTCTTAACTGTTGATTCTAGAATGATATTATTATTTCCAGTTGAATTATAATATTATATTATTATTTTAATTGTGGGATATTTTGATGTGATTTGATGCTGAATTGGACGTTCAGAGTACGGTCCGGTGATTAAGACGACGAACGCTTCAGCAATGATAGAAGCGCTGTCTGCTCTAAGGGCCTCTGGAGGTGGCGACACCCGTGAACTAGCATTTCACGGCATACAAGCTGCGGTAGAAAACGTTCTTATCGGCTCCACGTGCTACTTCTTCACTGACGCTCCCGCCAAAGACAGGCATCTTTATGCCGTCGTCAGTTCGTTAGTGGTCGAAAAGAAGGTTACGGTATGCCAACTAAATTCGTTTTAATAAAGAAGAAGCGAAATCATAAACTGAACTTTTCTATGTGTTAAAAGCAAATAGATTTTTTAATTCGTTTCTGCATACTGGCGCTTTACAAGTCAGATTATTATTATTATTATTATTATTATTATTATTATTATTATTATTATTATATGGCTATGTTCGATATCATTTTCCTTTCTATAGACTACATTTTGCTTTGAGTGGTGCAGCTTATATAAACACCATTCCTTAGAAAAATTTTAAATAAAAACCCTAAGTTATTTGTTAATTACTTTTTAAGTAACCCAATGTTTATGGCCACCCTAAATGAACGTGACAAACAGACGGATGGACGACTTACGGTGGCAATACCGCACTTTGCACCAAGTACACTGTGTTCAGAAAAAACACCCACTTACGTTTTCTTTTATATCTTTGTGAAAAATGATTAGATTTTTACAAAAATTTTATGGAATGTTTAGGAGAAAACAACCATTCCATCGATGTAAAAGTAACGTATTCTTTGCTACTGGTGACGTCATGCTGACATCATATAACTTTGTGTAAATTTTGGATTTTACCATTGAAGACAGACATATGATGAAATGTTAAAACACACGAATTGATCATTGTGTTGACTGAACTTAAAAATATGTTAATCTGTCACGCTATATTCCATTGTGAACTGTTTCAGTGGTTTATCTTCCTGGCTTAGTGCGTTGGCAGGCGTACACGCAATGCGTCACTGCGTGGATGACCACTTGTCCGCTATCTGTCAAACGGCTTAGTACTGCCAGTCATGTCAATTTTTTTATTTAAAAGTTTTATTTCATTAATAGCCAGTTGTTTGTTTATTGTCCAGAAACATCTTGCACAAACTTGCAGCTCCATGACCATTGCTGACTTGCAAACATTCTGTCAAATGTCTGTCTTCAACGGTAAAGCCCATAATTTACAAACACGGAAATATGACGTCGGCATGACGTCATGAGCAGCAAAAATATTTAACTTTTACACGGATAGAACATAGATTCCTCTTGAACATTCCCTGAAAATTTTGTGGAAATCTAAACATCTTCCACGAAGATATAAAAGAAAACGTGAGTGGGTGTTTTTTTCTGAACACAGTCTACATGCGTTTAGCTATCGCTGTATATCGCTGAGATTGGTTATTGTAGATAATTTCTATGCTGACTGGTGCCGCGGCTGGATATGGCAGCCTATCGGCGAGTTCATTTTCTCGCCAGAAACGCTCGCCGTATAGCTACTACGTCGAACTGACGCAACTGTCGGGAGGTTTCGTCGTACCACTTACTGACAGGAACAATGTTCCGCGGGCGACAGAGCTCATCCGTGTTCGTGTCAGAGTCGCTCAGGTCGGCAGGAACTGGTCTTCCAGATTGCTGTTTGTGTACTAGAAAATCAGCGCTGGGACAGCACAAACTTCCGCCAAGAATGATGTTGTCACCTGGCAAACACAACGTACTCTGTGCGTGTGATCCGAGTCCAGCATTCACAAGCTGTATCTAAATCCCGAACCCCATCTATGTAGGCCTACTTAACTTCGAATGGGTGGTGCATGGGCCACCATTTCATCAAAATTCCTCATAAATTGCTAAGGCATTTTACATATTGTCACTTTGCGACCTATTTGTTAATGAGAATCTACAAAAATTAGGATCGCCAATAAAATCTAATCTTGGTTCAGGACCAAACCCTAGATAAAATTTTACCAAAACTTGTTAAAAACTTTTTGAGTTATGGAGCCGAAAGACAGACAGACAGACAAACGGACAGACACACCGACACATATCATCCGCTTTCTTAAACGGGATATGGAAAACTGCAAGTAAAAAAGTAACCCAGTATAAACTAGGGTTCCGCGTGGGTTAGAAAGCATCCACTGGACCACTGAAGTTTTCTTCCTGAATCCCTCATTGCCGTGACGTGGCGAGAATTACTGCTGGACGGTGTTCACAACGTCTAAGTCTAGGGTTAGGCTTATATGACTGTCTAAACGCGGTAGGTAAGTTTTGTGTTTCCTGTTCGTTAGGTGACACTGAAGACTGTTAGCAACGCACGGAGCGCTGTATCGTTTCGCTCGGACGCGTTGCTCAGAGAAGTTCTCATTCAAGTCACAGACTCCTCCGGTTCATTGCAAGGCGTCAACATCACAGCGCCCAACGGTACGACGCTGCTATACGCTGACATGTTCTGTTCTGCAAACACTGTCGCACGAAGGTCGTTCAAACGGCCATTATCTGAGCAGCAAAGCAAATGCAGTACAATATTATTTTTTTTCGCATAACTCCATTTCTATTTCTAAACTATTATACACTGTATGAGTAAAAGCATTTGCTATATTTGTATATATATTTGTACTAATAATACGCCTAAACGAAACAATCCCGATTTTGTGCATAGTTCTTTACAAATTGAACAAATTTGTATATCTTTTTTGCTTGTGTCCCGTTTCTGACTTACGATTTCAGTTATACTTGAGATGTAAATAAGTTTTTAACTGTCTTTCGATGTGTGAAATGATGTCATCTGTAGGCACGGAATACACCGACTATTTGACGCTAGTGAATCTGAACACGCTGTTGGCGTACAACTTGAGCAAGCCGTCCGCTGGTCTGTGGACGGTCCTTGTGTCGACCAGTGTTCCTGGCGCTTCGTTTGACGTCCGAGTCACGGCCATCAGTAACATCAGCTTCACGTTCGAGTTCGGTGAACCCAAGTTAGGACTGCACGCTGGGTACCAACCCGTCTCCGGCAACCCGCTTGCAAGTATGACAGACACTTCGTACTTTTAGACGTGCTACGGCCATCGCTTTGGCCTCGCCATAGTACAGTACTATGTAAGCTTACTGTTTACACGACATGTTTTGCGTTAAGATGCTTTCCATTAAAAAATCTCTGTTGATAATATTGAGAAAAAAGCGCATTAAGTAATGATTAAAGTTTTAGAGAGCGTCATCTTCCAAGATCCACAAGTAAGTTTCTTTTTTAGATTTCACTTAGAACACTTTTCCAGTCCTCGGTTTTCCAATGCCATTACGTTACTACAATACATGGCCATGAAGTACGCGTGTATCCGGCGCTCAAGTTTGCCGCTGTCTGCTCTGTACAGATACGCTGTACTACATCGTAATTCGTATATTCGGCGCCAGCGACTTGGCGACCGGTCAGCCGCTCGGCCTGCTGCGGAATCTCACCAATATTCTACTCATTTCAGATTCAGACGACGACGAAACCAGACTCTTGGCGTCCGAACTACGACCACTGACGCAGTACGCCGCCGAAACCATGCTACCAACGTCGGGTATTTACACTGAATAATTTCCACTTAGGCTTCCGCAGACGAAAAAATGTTATTAAGTATACGCCCAGTTCGCATGCATGCACTTAAGCAATGTCCATAACGTGCGTACCGTACATTCATTCGGTATTTTTTTTCTTTGCTGTTTGCATAGTTGCAATTTCCAGTCAAAGTCATTACGTTTAATCACTTTATTCACAAACGGCGCAGAACGTGTTTTTAATTCTTTCACAGCCACTAAAACGTGGATGGCTGCAAAGATTTGCCTGATTTCTTTTCTCATTTGCACTTGCCGATTTCTAGTTTATACTGGTTTATTTTTTCACTGACATTTTTTCATCTTTTTCGATTTTGCTGTGTTTTTGGCTCGCGACTGTTATATAGCAACCCTTAAATTCAGCTAGCGTGTCTGCGGCTGTGTCTGCCTGCTGTATGTTTGCAGCGACAGTCGCAAGCGGCTTCGCTTACCGGTTTGTACACGTCAAGGTAGCTTGTTTCGATAAAGTATCACAATGCTTCATTTTCAATTTTTGAGCCCGTAAATGCAGGTGTATTACAGTTGCTTACCAGAAACTGTGGAACAGTCTTCCAGTTCAATTCTGAGACGAAACGAATACTCTAAAGAGCTAGAATAAAGTTCGCCCAAGACGTTTTTCAAATGTTGAGATCGCGGCGCATTGTGACTATAGCTGTTAAGTTAGCGCATCCAAAGTTATCTCACTTACTTTCGTATTAATTCAAGTTACTTACTTACTCATTTATTTACTTACTTATTTACTTACTTACTTACTTACTTGCTTGCTAATTTACTTAGTCAATGCATCATGCATTGTCAGGGTTTCGTGTCGGTTGGGAGGGCGTCGACGACGAAGGTAACACCGTGCGACGCGTTGATGATAAGATTGTGGTAGCGGTGAACGTCAAGGTCGAGGTCAGGGTCGAAGGTAACGGCTCATTTTCCGTGCTGGCCGGAGAATCACTCAATGTGACCGTGAACGTCACGAACGTTGGTGACTTCAGCACGTGGTATCTGCGAGTCACCGACACTTCGGCTTTTTACACCGGACCAGCCCCCATCCGGTATTATAGACTATTAGCACATTTTGATCTCACAGGCGTCTGAAAAGAATGGTTCCTAAGTCTGTGACATCGTACAACATTTTGTTTTTGTATGTTATATCATTGTAAAGCTGCTGTATTGTCCATACTTTTTGACGAATAAAATGATTATAATGACGATGGTGATGGTGCATGGTGAGTGCCTGTTGCAACGCTGAGTTTAATTATCTGTGAATTTGTGCGAAAGTTTTTCACGGTAGATTTTAAAGAAATTTTTGCTGCAGAAATGTTGGCGTATTTCATACAAGTATTTCAGCAGCTCGTGAAGCTATGTTCGGGAGTTAGTAAGTGATAAAATTTGTGGTAAAAGAGCGCGAAAAAACAATAACCGACTCAAACATGTATAAGGTTGTGTCTTTATAGAGCGATGCTAAAAAGCGGAAAATAGACGCATTTTTCCTGAAATAATCGAAACAAAAAGACGATGACGACGACGATGATGATGAAATGTTGATGACGATAGCATGTTGAAGATCGGAGTTTGTCTGGGCATGCTGTGTAGGCATATACATGCTTTTTAACAATTATAACTGACGTTCTATAAAACGTACTATGTTTTATGTGCAAGGATAAGCGATTTGCCGGCAAACACTTCGCGTACGGTGTCGCTGAACTTCCGCGTTCCAAACGACACTCGAGCTGGCAACATATCGACAGCCATTGTGACTGTTGGCGGAAGCTCAACCACTGACATTGAAAATCGCGCCGTTTTCTACATCTATGTCAAGCCGATGGTGAGTCTAGTCCCAGTTGGTTCTGGTGTTTTGTCGGATTGTCGATAAAAATAATAATCGAAAAAAAGATATCGGCGCAGAGTGACGACATGCGGCCTTCCCTTTATAATCATTTTATTAGGTTTAACAGTGGTCAAGCCTTGTTTGCAGTGGCGATCGAGTTGCCCGGGATCTCTTTGCTACCGGCGAGTAAACAAACTTGTGCGACAGATATGAGTTATTTGTTTGAAGTTTTGACGTTTCATGACCACGATATTTGATTTCCTAAATTGAAAATTGGCACACTGCCAGAAGCGAGTTTACACAAATTTCGGTTCTGTTGCGCCTTTTTGTGTTTGAATGAGGAGATCGTACGGTACAGACAGACGGACGGATGTACTGGCAAAACCTGTAATGCGACCTATTAGAACGACCGACAGCAAAATTACTCAAAGGGAAAGCCACGAAAACGCCAGGAAAATAAGTAAGTAAGTAAGTAAGTTGACTTTAATTGCAAGCATCATGATAGTAGTAAATCACACTGCATGCTAGAGGCTTTGAAAAGTATTTACACATATACGATACCTTAATCTCGAAATAGCAAATACCGTCATCGTCTACTGTAAGTCACTGATTTACAGCATTTCTATAAATAACGGTAAACTTTTACCTGTCGGCAGTGGCGAAAATAGAAGTATGATAACTGGTAACTCGGGTGTACATTTTGCATGTACATTTCTGTGTAAGCGATCGATTCACCGTGTGAACCTGTCTGTTGTTACATGTTTTAATCAACTGGTTGTGTTTTGTATAGAGATTCGTATAGTTTTTTGCAATACGCGTAGGCATCACGCAATGATATCCACTAAGCCTAGAATATATAACTCAGTGGCATCACGTAAGTGGCTGATCCCTGTGATGACCCGCAGCCTTGGTCAGGCTAACTGTATGCGTATAACTGAGAAGGTGTTGCATGTCTGCAAATAAACGAAATGAATAAATAACCATGCTTACTGCCTTTTTGTGATTATTTTCTTTTTTATTAATACTTCTCACTTTCAAGGGAAAAGACAGGAGGCGCAACCATTTCTTCTACTAGGCTGTCTGTCGTCGACTTTAACCAGCTGTTTGTGTGAAACTTATGACAGGACGTAGACGAGATTTCGCCAAACTGTACAGTCGTCCGCGTGATAAATCCCTGTGACTATTCAACTATTGACGAGACCGAGTGTGCGCGGCACAACTGGACGGTCGACTTCGAGGCCGTGGACGAGGAAAGCGGACTTCAGTCTGTGACGCCACGCACCTGGATAGCTTCTTCATCAGAAGCAGCAGCAGCAAAGTGGCTACAGGTGTTTTTTCTTTCATCGGTGTACATAGGAATGGCCAGAAATTTGTACTGAGACATTTGTGAAATCTTTTCTTTTATCTCTTTTTTTCTTTTTTTCTTTCTTTTTTCCATCGTTTTTCTCCATTCTTGCCTCCCCAAATACAGCTAGGGGGTCTGGAGGAGCGCTGTAAGCTTCTCCAACGGGTCTTCCGGCCGCAATTGCATTTTTACACATTTTGACTTTACAAAACACATCGCATGGCAGCACTGTAGTCGTTTGAGTGCTGTCCAAATGATTGTCAAATTAAGTGTGTTTTAGAGGTATGCGATACGGTTAAAGAAAAATCCGATTCGTTTCGGTTTTTGGTGCGTTGTCAATCTTGGATTATTGGGGATACACCATGGCTACGCAGATGTCCAAGTGACTACTATACTTCTATAGCTGGGTTACAAAACGTCAACAATAACGTCAACAATCACAACATTATTTTTATTATGGCAATTTTTTATTAAATCACTCACCCATATAGCAAGGCTGCTTGAAAGTTAAACCGTTTGACAGTTTAAATACCGGTAATCAAAATGTCTAAAAATTCAAAAAAGATAGCGTTTTAAACGAGGATGTCTGGCTGGAGTGTTTATTATCTATTATTTATTTTTTACTAAGTATTTTTGTACACTACTTTTTTGTTGAGCCGACGTAATCAGTTGCTGTTAACATTTTAATGGCACGAAATTTTATCTTGTGTGCAGCTGATGTGCCAATAAGAAACTATTCACCCACTCATGTGTAGAATTCAGCGGTATTCTCGCTACTGAATCGATAAAAACTTACTTTGTTTTTATTTTATTTCATGGCTGCAGGTTTCCGGTTTCATCGTTGGGACGACGTCGCCAGTGACCGGTCGCTACACGGCATCATGTTGCCATAGCAACGTCAGCATCAGCATCTCCGACTCAGAGGGCAACGTCGCTCAGTGCTTCGTCGATGTATCACCACTGTCTACTACCACAGCCACTACTACTACAACTACGACAACAACTACAACAACTATGACTACTACACCTTCGACCACAACTCTCCCCATTACGACGCAAGGTATGAGTTTAGTTTACCCGTAGTTTTACTTAATTAAATAATGTGCAAATCTTTGTTATACGTCTGTAATACGCTTCCATATTTCAAGCGTAAACTATACGATGTGCAGTAACCACAAATAAATTTAATAGCAAATGCGTTAAAACAGGCATCAGGGCTTACACAAATTTACTTCACCGTTATCGCCATGAGCGTTTACTAAAAATAATTCAAGTAAAGCAAAGTGCTGAGCCTAATGTTTTTCTCACTAATATTTCTTGATCTGTAATGTTTCACTTTTTTGTCTATATGCTTTTAAACTATAGCTAAGTCAATGGTGAACGTGCAGATTTATTGCTTATAATGCCCAGATCCATGCGAGCCAGAGTGGACCGTGCTACCAAATACCAACGTGCTGAACGGCGTGTCTAACAGTGCTTCAACGGTACAAGATTGTCAGGCTGCGTGCTCCAGAAACACGAGTTGTACTGGAGTCGATTGGAATCCCAGTTCACGAGATGGTCAAAAGTGTTGGCTGTCTGGACCCTGGTCTGGAAAAAGACGAGAAGGCAAAGCTCCGGGGATCACACACAGCTATGTGCATCGCAATCCGAATTGCGCAGGTACTTTCCAATGTAAAGCAGAATAAATCTGGCTGCCAGTAGCATTTCACTTTGAGGTTTAAGTCTTCGTAGCTTATTCTGTTACATCGTTAATAAAATGGTGTGTACAATGTAGACTGTTTTGAATTACACCAGCTAAGCATATTATATATGGTTTCATTTATAGTTAAGCATGCATGTATTTAATTAACAAAAATATTGGTAAAATCATAAGTGATGCATTTACTGCGAATGATTTGATGCAGATTTATGTAGTCAAAAAATTCAGTAAAAGCCTAGTTAAAGGGAACACTGCATAACATGGACATTCAGAAAACGTATTCTGTGTGCAAACTTGTAGTCTCTAGTCACTTGACTTGTGTAACATAGACCTAATCTCGTATTTAATTTTTTCACATTATTTTTTTACAATAGCAGACAGCATAAAACATTTTATATAAAATTTTGTGGCTTGTTGATAGAGAATTGTTCTTCCACGTGGACTGAAACGCCAAACACTCAGGTCATGAACGGTGTGCCTAACGGCGCTTTGACAACAGAAGCTTGTCAGGCTGCGTGTTTTAGCAACAGAAGTTGTACTGGAGTTGACTGGAATCCTCGTTCACGAGATGGTGAAAAGTGTTGGCTGTCTGGACCTTGGTCGGGAGAGAGAAGAGAAGGAAAAGCTCCGGGGATCATTCGCCATGACATCGGAAGGCCGCATGACAGTTTTAATTGTTCCAGTCAGTAATACGTGCCTCTAATATTAAATGTATCATATATCGTGAATATCGTGTTTAATCTGACTTTGACAAAAATGCATACCAAAATATTTAGCATTTGTTTTCAGGTTACTGTTTTTAGAAATAAAAGTTATATTTTACAGTTTGTGTAAAAATATGGTAAATTGTTGTTAATTTGTTGTGATGTAAATTTGTGATAGTGCCTGTAACATTTCACCGATGAATGACGTGAGTTTATTATCACACCATCTACTCCCGAAGTCACGACAGTGCTGTTCTGCTGCTGCTACTATTACTACTACTACTACGACTATGACTATTACTACTGGTCTACTTTAGTATTGGTACATCAGCGTGGTTGTGGCTGACAACGGGGGTGACAATTTCAATTAAATTACCTACGTTTCTTGGAAGTGGTCTGAGTCAAATAAATGACTGATTTAATGATTCGTTTATTCATTCATTTTTTTGACATCCAAGCGATGTACTAATAAAGTTTAAGTAAACTACATAATTGCAGATCGGTGCGAGCTGGCGTGGAATGAAGTAACGAACACTTACGCGCTGGGAGACGTCGGTAACAGCGCCTCAACGGCAGAAGCTTGTAAGGCCGCGTGCGCCAGCAACATTAGCTGTCTGGCAGTTGATTGGCATCCCGTCCCGTACACCGGTCAACGATGTCGCCTGTTTGGAATCTGGACTACAACGATAAGACGAAGAGTCATTATTCCGGGGCTCGTGCGCTATTACATTCTAAGGCCTGACAATAATTGCACAGGTTGGTAGTGATCAAGCACAGAATACACAGAAATCTTATACACGATTCACAGACAAATGATCAATAAACACATTCTCACACTACTAAGTAATAAACGGACAATTGTTCATTCATATTCGCATCAAAGTGTAAATATAAAAGAAAACGGTTATAATATTTAACGTCCAATACGTAGACGAATTTTAAAAACATCAAGTTCACCCAGATTTCTGTCGATTTTAAGTGTTGTGTGCTGAGAAAAGCTGCTAAGACTTATTATGCAGAAGATTTTTCTCCCAAAGTAGTATTGCTCGTTTTATCAGCGTAATTTGAGCACCAGGATTTTGTAGATTTAACTCTTCTCAGAACGTCCCTTGATTATAGTCTTTGTTTATAGTTCAAGTGAGTACGTTGCATGCATAATAAATGTCGCTGCAGGTTCTTGTAAACCGACGTGGACTGAAACACCAAATACTCACGTGCTGAACGGCGTGTCAATCAGTGCTTTGACGGTAGAAGCATGTCAGAGTTCGTGCGTCAGAAATACAAGTTGTACTGGAGTCGACTGGAATCCCAGTTCAAGAGATGGTCAAAAGTGTTGGCTGTCTGGACCCTGGTCTGGGGCCAGAAGATCACGTAATGGGATCACCCGCTATGATATTATCAGACCGTCTGACAGCTTCAATTGCACCGGTATGTACAATATCTGTGTATTATTATGGTGATATTTGTCTGAACCTATGTAATGAAAATAGTTACAATATTGCTAGCCGCAAATATCATTAGTTTGTTATTGCCGTTATATATTTGCAGATGCGTTTTTCATACTTGTTTGTTGTATGCTGCAGATCAAAATCTTGTTCTAGAACGTCGTTGAAACAAAAATTGTTAAACGTTTTGCTACTTATCGCACTCAATATTTTTTCTTGTGCATTTGGACACTGTTTTTGTAATTTTTTACTTTGTTTTTTAAGTCACATTATATTTTTCAACAGTTTTTCCTTTGGTGTTGCGAAAACTATTGACTTGTTTTTTTCGGTTTTGGATATTAAAAGTTTTGCTTAATCACTTTGTCTTATTTAGTATACTTAGCATTACCAAAATGTTTGACGGTTTTAATATTGACTGTTTTAATATTGCTTTAACTCGTTTACGTGCGTGATGATAGCTGCAATTTGTCGACTATTATTTCAGAAAAATATATGAATTTGCATACAAATATTTGTTATGCAATCGCAGATCCGTGCAGACCAACGTGGACTGAAACTGCAAACACTCACGTGCTGAACGGCGTGTCTAACAGTGCTTCAACGGTACAAGATTGTCTAGCTGCGTGCTCTAGAAACACGAGTTGTACAGGAGTCGATTGGAATCCCAGTTCACGAAATGGTCAAAAGTGTTGGCTGTCTGGACCCTGGTCTGGAGCCAGAAGATCACGTAATGGCATCACTCGGTATGATATTGTCAGACCGACTCCGAGTTCTAATTGCTCAGGTATCTACAGTTTTTTTTACTTTTGTAGCTGTTCTTAGTAAACATCTTTGAATGGTTTCATACTATAGCGACTGGTGGACTGTCTGTGTGTTTTGTCTGCACCGGTTCGTTTGTCCGCCACACGCTGGTGTTTTGTCATAACTACTTTAGAATCACAAAATATTCAGCAGCCGATAGTCAAAGGACTCATTTCACAAGGGCATGAATTTAGTCTACAAAATTTTAAAGCGAACGTCCCAAATATGTAGTCATTTTGTGTAAGAGAAGTCGGCGAAATTTTATGTTTTAAGCTTTGATTGAGTTTCTGTTTACGTATCTTGATTACGCTTGCTAATCCGGTTTGCAATACGCAATTATTTAAGAATTTGCAATTATCGTTAAGTTTAAAAATGCACTTTTCAGTGAACCAGTTGAAATTGCTGATGCTTATCTAAGCCATAATCATGCAATTGCAGATCCGTGCAGACCGACGTGGACTGAAACTGCAAACACTCACGTGCTGAACGGCGTGTCTAACAGTGCTTCAACGGTAGAAGATTGTCAGGCTGCGTGCTCTAGAAACACGAGTTGTACTGGCGTCGATTGGAATCCCAGTTCACGAGATGGTCAAAAGTGTTGGCTGTCTGGACCCTGGTCTGGAGAAAGAAGATCACGTAATGGCATCACCCGCTATGATATTGTCAGACCAGCTTCGAGTTTTAATTGCTCAGGTATCTACAGTTTTTTTACTTTTGTAACTGTTCTTAGTAAACATCTTTGAATGGTTTCATACTATAGCGATTGGTGGACTGTCTGTGTGTTTTGTCTGCACCGGTTCGTTTGTCCGCCACACGCTGGTGTTTTGTCAAAACGAAGTACATTAGGCCTACTCTAAAATTACAAAATATTTACCAGCCAATAGCTAAAGGACTTATTTCATAAGTGCATGAATTTAGTCTACAAAATTTTAAAGGGAACGTCCCAACTATGTAGTCATTTAATGTAAGAGGAGTCGGTAAAATTTTAGGTTTTAAGCTCTGATTGAGTTTCTGCTTACGTATTTTGATTATGCTTGCTAATCCGGTTTGTAATACGCAGTTATTTAAGAATCTGCAATTATCGTTAAACTTAAAAATGTATTTTTAGTGAACCAGTTAAAATGGATGCTGCTTATTTATGCCATACTAATGCAATCACAGATCCGTGCGAACCGACATGGACTGAAACTGCAAACGCTCAGGTGCTGAACGGCGTGTCTAACAGTGCTTCAACGGTAGAAGATTGTCAGGCTGCGTGCTTCAGAAACATAAGTTGTACTGGAGTCGATTGGAATCCCAGTTCACGAGATGGTCAAAAGTGTTGGCTGTCTGGACATTGGTCTGGAGCCAGAAGATCACGTAATGGCGTCACTCGCTATGATATTATCAGACCACCTCCGGGCTTAAATTGCCCAGGTATCTACAGCTTTTTACTCTTGTAGACGTACAAACAAAGCGCCCTTAAGCAAAGGAGTTGAAAGTGAAAACTTGGGAAAAGTTGATAATTTTTTTTGTTTTTAAGCTTTTTGTTTACTAGTTTTGCAGTGGTGCACAAAGTATGTTAAAGCATTGTTGAGTTTTAAGGTATGGATTTCTTGGAGAACGAGTTAAAATCGTTGATTCTTGTCTATGCTGTAAAAATGCAGATCCGTGCGAACCGACGTGGACTGAAACTGCAAACACTCAGGTGCTGAACGGCGTGTCTAACAGTGCTTCAACGGTAGAAGATTGTCAGGCTGCGTGCTTTAGAAACACAAGTTGTACTGGAGTCGACTGGAATCCCAGTTCACGAGACGGTCAGAAGTGTTGGCTGTCTGGACCCTGGTCTGGAGAAAGAAGATCACGTAATGGCGTCAGTCGCTATGACATTATTAGACCGCCTGACAGCTTTAATTGCTCGGGTATGCAAAGTTCGATGCTTGTCTGTACAGGTTTTTGCTAGCATAACAATCGACTTTTTTGTTTTGAATGTTAGTTTTAATATTTATGTAGTTCAAACACAGGATTTGGACCAATTTGTTTAGTGTATGCAATTAAGTTGTCTACTTGATGTACTTTACCTGAAAAATAGTTTTTATGAAATTTTAATTCACGAGACGATATCGAGAGTAGGTTTAATTAAACAAGCTTCAGCTATGCTAATAGAAGACAAACAACAACCAGATCACAACGAAATACGTAGTTGTAGTTCATTGCGTTACTGTCTTTTGTTGTCAAATAATTACAGCTCTCCGCAGCAAGTTTAAATTATTATTTAGTAATCTGATACGCAATAATGTTGAAAATTTTATAATTATTCGTTATTATGTTATGACGATGCAATTGCAGATCCGTGTAAGCCGAAGTGGAACGAGACGCAGAATTCTCACGTGCTAAATGGCGTGTCTAACGGTGCTTTAACAGTAGAAGCTTGTCAAACTGCGTGCTTTAGAAACACAAGTTGTACTGGAGTCGACTGGAATCCCAGTTCAAGAGATGGTCAAAAGTGTTGGCTGTCTGGACCATGGTCTGGCGATAGAAGATCTCGTAATGGGATCACCCGTTATGATATTATCAGGCCGCCTCAGAGTTTTAATTGTCTGGGTATGTACAATTCTTACATCTTGCATATTCTTCTTCGGCATTTTATTTTGATAAAATTATCGTAATGATTAGCAGCCAGGTTTTGTTAGTTTATTATTGCAGTTTGATCTTTGCTGTGTTAGTTTCTCGTTATGTTTTACAACATAACTTAAGTTACCTGGGTTTGTTTGTGCTCACGGAAATTAAGATAGGAGTTCAGCTGTCGTTAACAAAAAGCCGACCATACTATAGTCAACGACAGCACATACAGTATGTTTTAGCTTTTTATGGTCTTAGTTATAATATTGTCTGCGCCTGTCTGTCGTTACATTTAATATTATGTTCACTTATTAAATAGCGAGATCGCAGTAGTACGTTGGGTTAACTTAGTACAGGTAGCCTGTTAGTACGCACATGGATGATGAATGCAGGGTTGCGTGAACTTACTGGTACAGTCGCCGGCCCCCTACCAGTACCGTTTAACCGCATTACAAAATCACAGATGTTAGACAGACGACAGATGACAGAAAGACAGACAGACGTCAGATCGTGTCATAAGCGGGACTCTTAGGATGGTCGGCGAAAATGGTGCCCGGTAAATGGTGGGTTCGTTCTGAAGCAAGGATTGTTCGACAGCGTTTAGGAAGTGGTAGTATTAATGCACATAGCTGGCATATTCGTCATTGTGTCATAAAGTAACTGTTGCAGATCCGTGTGAACCAACATGGACTGAAACGCCGAACACTCACGTACTGAACGGCGTTTCTAACAGTGCTTCAACGGTAAAAGATTGTCAGGCTGCGTGCTCCAGAAACACGAGTTGTACTGGAGTCGATTGGAATCCCAGTTCACGAGATAATCAAAAGTGTTGGCTGTCTGGATCTTGGTCTGGCGACAGAAGATCTCGTAATGGCATCACCCGCTATGATATTGTCAGACCACCTCAAAGTTCTAATTGCTCCGGTAGCTTACAGTCTCTTGCTTTTGCTAATGTTCTTACTAATTACGGAGTATCTGTTTGTTTTTAGTAGTATGTGTATTTATTTATATAAATATAACCCTATTATTCGTTACGTTTGTATTTATCACTGGTCTGGACTGGTTGGGCCATACCGTACCAATTCGAAGTGTGTGAGTTGTGTGGCTTTGACAAAATAACGACAGTTGCTAACCTGAAATTGCTTAATTATAGTTACGAATTTGACGTTTTTATTGCAACGCAAGTGGCTCAAAGAAAAAATTAACATAAATAAATTAACTGTAACAGTACAACCGATACTGCAAGGTTTTTGTTCATAAAGTCGGTCCGATGGCATATCACTATGCATTCGCAAATGTCAGTCAGTTATGGCTTTGATACTGTGAAACATTATTTTGATGCTTGTTTTTTTCCAGGTGTTTGCAGAGCGTCTTGGACAAAAATACCGAATACTCAAGTGCTGGACGGCGTGATTAACATTGCGTTAACGGTAGAAGCTTGTCAGACTGCGTGCTTTCGAAACACAAGTTGTACTGGAGTCGACTGGAATCCCAGTTCACGAGACGGTCAAAAGTGTTGGCTGTCTGGACCCTGGTCTGGAGAAAGAAGATCACGTCGTGGTGTCAGTCGCTATGATATTTCAAGAACTGGTGTCTGTTAAAATCGAAATAAATGATTACTTTGCTGACCGTAAAATTTTCACGGCAGTTTTTGAATATAGCAATAACTGACGAGTGAGACATTTGTTTTATGCGGTGTGCTGAATTATTTGTTATCGTTGCAGCAGCGTAGTGTGTTGAACGTATGTTCTTAGTTGCAGGACTTGATACGTCATATTTCTAAATTTGAGACCATTTCAATTGTGTTAATTACACAAATAAAGTGTGTGTTCTTATTTTTATTTGAAACAATTACGGTCATATAAGCCTACACGTCGTGTGTTCATTGGTAGCCTATTCGAAGTAAGCAATGGTTGCTATTTAATTATAAACGAAAAAATATATAACGTAGGAAAATATTCAGGCTTATTGTATTTCGACCGTGTTTAGGAACAAAACCAAGCGACTTTTAGTTTTTTTGAAATATTGGCCGATTTTTGAAATTTTTGGCACGCTACATCGGTAGCGCATGGTCAAACGCGAGTGGCAATTATTGTCTCAAAGTCACACCTGTCACGTCGCATTATCTTTACTACAGCATGTGCTCAAAATGTTTTTCTCTAGCACGCGCACAAGCGCGTAGACGTTGACGCCTCTCGCCAACAGCACGTTCAGCCACGTGACTCAGCGGCCTCGTCGCTGTTGATGCGTCGTTTTAGATCGGCGACATATGAATACGATTACTGTTAAGTAAGTTACAGATTTTCGATGATTTTGTGGTCTCAGTGATTTTCTTAGTTGACGTGTGCGCTTTCCAGTACGAATTTGTTGTTGTAAATGGCCAGTCTACGACCTATGAATTTCATAAGGTAGTGTAGCAACAGCATTAAATTAAAATGGGCAAAAATACAGTTATTTACGTTGAGTTTTTTTTTTGATGTTGCATGCTAAAAATTATTAAAATCTGCCAATGTTTTATTAAGCGGTTTGAAAAATAATAGTGACTTGTTTTTTCGAGACACGGTGTATTGACTTTTAGACATTTTAAGTTACATACGCGTTTCTTCTGTTGTCCTTTATTTTTAAAAAAATATTTTTACTGCTTAATATGCACGTTTATTTTAACTTTCGCACGAAATTGTCTATATGCAACTGCAATTATGTTCTATGTCACTTGATAATAAGAATAATACTTGCTTGCTTACTTAATTCGTGGAAATATTTGCACCAATAAGGAACAAATAATCGTCAAATTTTCCAGAATTCAGTAAAGTTGATTAATTTAATATTAAACCCATTTGTCTGTTTTTGATCAGCTTTTTGGTCTTTTCTTGCTGTGAATACTGTGTTTACACTGGCTGCAAAAAGATGAATGCTTGAGCAGGCGACGAAACCGTGAAACGGGTGAAGTTTTGGCAGAGAGACAAATATGATTTACAGCAACCTATCGCTTGATACGATAGATGGTTTAATAAGTTAATATTAAAGTTGCTAACCATGGCAACCGACAATGACGTAATGCTGATATAGGCTCGAGCGAAGTTGAGGATTACAACGGCTGCGGAGGCTGCTTGTGACACGGTAGATCTGTACGCAGAACGTTTACCTGGCTATAGCATCATCTCAGCCGGCGTAGAGGGATTGTATCGATAAACACCGTGACTTTCTGCGTGAGAGCTATGGACACACTCACGTGATCGCCCTATGCAGTGAATGGCATAACGGCAGAAATGGACATAGCCTCACTGGATCAACATTCGAACTACACTGTCGAGGAAAGGCTGACTGAAAGCACGGTACGATGATTAGGCCTATCAGTGTCCGGAAAAAGTGTCTCTTCTTGCTGATCACTTGCGTCTTTTGCGATGCCTAATATGTACAATATTCCGCAATCCAATAACGCGTGTACACCATGATCTTTACTTGTTAAGGCTTGTGTGAAAAAAATCCAACGTACTGCGTTTTTTCCATTGTTATCTTTTTAATGTTTACACGCAGAACGCAAGTAGGCTACAAACGCATCTGCAATGTCGGGGAATTTTAGACGATCGCTTTGTGAAAAATAATAGCGTAGCAATGGACCGACTATAATTAAGCCTAATTGTTTTGAAATTTGACAATATCACCACAAACTGATGGCTGTTGACATTATTCAGAAACGATGAGTATTGGTTTCTATCAATTTTTGTTTCAAAAGTTACCTGGACAAGCTGACATATTTATCACCAAAAGTAAAACAGTTATGCGCACAAGACGTGGAAATGTCGCATTAAAAGCAACTACCGGTAAGCTACAGCACCCATTTTACGTAATCAGAGCAAAAAAACTTTAACAGTTTGCAAAGCTATGTAAGGGCGATATGAGTCAAAACTCAAAAACAGCAAAAATGGTTTTGGGCTGATATTGATGAGTGTTGAATTCCAGATTGGCCCTTACAAGAGTAGCCATTCTAAATACTTGAAAAATATTACCGTGGGCCTATATCCTAAACAAAATTTCGTTATAGATACTTTTACTAGGTGCCAAGCTAAGCTAAGTGAAAGCCGTTTTCGAGTGTTGACTCATATCGCCCTTACATAGCATTGTAAACTGTAAAAGCCGCTTGTGAGAATGCGCAGGCCTATATCCTTTATGTAAGTTTTATTCAATGTAATTTAACGCACAAGTTAAGATAATAATAATTCAATTTTTTTCTTAACAGTAACGGCCTATATATTGTTACTAGCACGCTGCCAGCGTTGCAGCTAGTGACGTCACAGGCAATGAATAATCTGCTGCTGGCTTACTGACGTCATTGTCACTATGACGTCACGCCACTGCACGCACACGCAGACAGACAGAAAATCAGACATGCCTGGACGTGTCTTTTTACCATTTATTGCAATATACGTACAGAGTAATCCAAAAACGGCACAAAGTTAATGACACTATAATTTTGCAACCGTACATCATACTGTCATGTGGTTTTCAGCAAAATGTTCCGAAAGAAATTCTTTAAGTGACTAAAATCAGTATTTGAATACAGCAGTTAAATATTATTTGTTATTGCTGCTGGCAGTTAAACTATGCAAAAACAGTATTACCCTCGACACCGCTGTTCATAAAAACGTGCTACTTTTATTTTTAATAGCTCCGTGAAACATTGGCTGATTTTAATAATTTTTGGCACGCGACATTAAAAAGAAACTGGACACAAATGTCTTTAGTTTTGGCGCCGAACTCAATAAAGCGTTCCAGGTTATTTGGGACAACCTGCCACAGGGACTGATCGACAAGGCTGTAAAAGATTTCCCAAATAAGGCGACTGGAGGCTGGTGTTGTAGCTTGGAGCTGGCAGTGAACACTTCGAACATTCGCAATGACAACGGAATTCTGGCATATGATCATTATTTAACTGCGTTGTTTTAACGATGTTATTAAACTGGTGTTGTAGCCGGAACATTTTTGAATGCTAAAAATCGGTAGGCGATCATGTTAAAAAGTTTGTAACTTCGTCATTTTCAACAGAATCACATTTTTACTTGGCAGCTAAATGTAAAAGGTTTTAATAAATAAATCCGTTTAATTTCAAATTAAAATTTCAAACGGTTGCTGAAAAAAAACTGCGAAAAACTTTAAGGATCCACTTTTTTGCCGCACCCTGTATATATATAACTGCGCGTGATGGAAGCAGCGGCCGAAGACGCCGGCAAACGTGACGTGCGACGACAAGCAAAGGACTCAGCTGACACTTGCGGACGAGCAGCAGAAGACTCGAAAAGATTTCCTCGACTATAAACTACGAACCGATGTCTGCAACGAACATCACGTTCTATGTAGCACTGTGACTGATTTGAGCTGCAGCGACTCCACAGGTAAGCTGGAATAATACGAATAATAACTAGGGACTTAATTCTACATAGTATTGTTGTGTGTGTTTCTTTTCAGTCTGTTTCCTCGTCATACCAAATCCTTGTCGAAATAAAGTTCACATGGGCTAAGAAATGTGTACGGCAAACACTTACTCATAACTTCAGTATATTTTCGCATTATCCGTGATCATAAAATCGATGAATTTTTGCATACGTTTTCCTGTCCTCTTTGAGTACTTATGTTGTGTTTTACTTTTTTTCAGCCTTTCCGTTGCTACCAACTGCTTGGTTAATATGGAGGTAATATACGTGAGAAAAATATTTTCATGAACGTCAGTACACGTTTTTGTTGACAAAACAAAATAACGTTGTTAAAAGTTTAATAAAAACTATTTTTATTTAAGGTATTGACCGACTATCATTGCTTTAGAATAGACCTACAGTTGTTTTCACTTTCACATTTATTATTTTTACGCCCGAGAGCTGGCTATAGCGCGTATTAGCTATGGTATTCTGTCCGTCTGTCTGTCCGTCCGTCCGTCTGTCACGACCCGGTACCGATCGAAGACCAGGTAAAATAGAGACTTTGGGTTTTCAACACGATAGCCTAGAGCTTCTGGTATTTTGCGACAAAATGTCTTGCCGCTGAATGAAGGGAGTTTCCTCGAACGAGGGCAGAACGAAAAGCACCCCTTTATAAAGACGTTATTTTAGCGCTATTGGCTTGTCCAGTGTGAAAATGGTTGCAGATAGGCACAGACATGCTGCGTATTATAACAAGCACTGGCAACGAGCTTCTTAGGAGTGTCAACATCGATGATTTTGAATGACCTTGAACCCACAAAATAAAGGGTTTAGTGAATTTTTTGCGATTACGGGCTGCGACACATATTTCAAGAGTGAACTGTGCCGAAATAGCAACAGATGGGCTAAGATAATCTGCGTATAAAATTCTCAGCATTAAATATATATATATATATATATTTCAGCAGTTTATGCCCCGACCCCCTACGTTTGACAAGGCCTGCGCATGCCGGTGTCAAAGAGGGGTACCCCGTAAAAGTTGTTATCTTTCCGATATTCGCTTCTCCAGCGTGAAAATGATTGCAGATAGACACACATATGCTGTTTATCATAACAAGCACTGGTGACCTGCTTTTTCGTAGTATTAACATCGATGACATTGAATGACCTCGAATCCTAAAATAGGGGCTTTTAGTGATTTTGTTTCAATTTTCGGCTGCAGAAGAGTGAATCGCAATGAAATGGATGGACATAAACTAAGGCAATTTGCAAACAGGAACTGCTATAGGCTCTTGCGCGTCTCGTGAGCATTAGCTCAGATTTCTTGTTGGTCATCTCAGTCTTGTACATACTTGTAAGTTGCTACTTGTAAATACAAAATACACTAAGTGATAACTATTATTTTAAGTAACACTTTAATATTTGTAATGTGTAAATTTTTTAAATCGTCGTCATTTTTATAGTGCGAGTTCCACGTGTGTTTAACAAAAACATTGAAAAATGTAAAATTTAAAAAAAGTCCAAATTATTTACCTTAAATTCGATTAATGTTCTCTGCAGTTTAGCACTGATGACAAATGAAGTGAATTCTGGTAGCTAGAACTGATCGCTGCAGCAGACCGAACGAGTGTCTGTGCGTCTGCGTTAGTGACTGCCTCTTCCAGCGAGCAGAGTCAAGATCATCTTGACGTAATTCACATGTCTAGAGAAAGTGCTACAGCAAGAGACGCTGCCAACACGGTCGGTGTGTATGGTGTATAAAAGTTAAAGGTGGTAATATAGCTCATTATGGGCAGCCCATCTCAGTTACGGAGCGTCACCTGCCGTATGGGATCACACAGCGTTACCTGCCACTCGACACAGGTGAACGCGCCCCGCCTTAACGCTAGCCAGATGGGCTGGTACTCGATTTACCTACCGCGGAGAGATGAAAGGCTGAGTTGACCTGAGCGGCTGGTTGCATACCGAAATGGTTTATCTACCCACAGGCAGTCACCCATCCAAGTACTAACCCGGCCCAGCGTAGAGTAATTTCGTCGATCAAATGAAACGCGTTACCACTAAGCCACCAATTTCTAAATGTTGCTACTGCTCTTGCTAATTAAGTTCAGTTATGTTTATTAAATCATTTGGCGTCGGAAGTACAGACGCAAATCACACGACGAATATAGGCCTAGAGGTTTAATGGAGTAAACGTCGTCAGTGAGCTGCAGAATAAATTACCTGATCCGTGATGACGTTGCCAATTCTGAAGATGTCGCAGAAGAAAAAAAAGAAAGGGAAAATGTAGGCCTATTTGTAACATATAGCACGCTAACACAATACCAATAACTATGGCAGGCTGCAACAAAGGGTGTTAGCATTAGCACATAAGGCAATTATTAGAGTTTACATTAAGCCTAATATAGACGTACTATAAACACAAAATTGGCCTACACATAAACACAGCTACAGGTCGATACCTAACACTACAGCTATCAACTGTATTTTCCCCTTTTTACCACGTAACTAACAAACTGTGTTCAAGCGCGCCCGAACCAAGAACATGGTTTCGAGGCTCGACATCTCTGAAATTCTCAGTGACGATCAGCAGAAACTGCTGCAAATCATCGATATCATTGCGTGCCCGTTGGAAGCTAGTGGCAACTATAAACGATGCACTCTGCCAGTGACATATCACTTTAGCTTAGACGCAGCTGTTGCAATATGAAATTCTGATCTGTCGTCTCACTTTATAGACTTAGATGCGAGTAAACCCACATGTCTGTAACACGCAGTGAGAGACAACAGTTTGAAAACGTTTCATATCAACTTCATCATCTCCCATTATTAACATTTACAATATAGCGTAGTAAAGTGTTTAAGATTGTGTGTGTTAACATCTGCAATAATTAGTTAACTGCACAAATGGTGTACTAGTAAAAGAACGCTTAAAGGAAAGTCTAGCTGTCATTAAGAAAGACGCGCTACAGCCTATGCAGTTCCTGTTGCAGTACTGACCTACAAGGTCATGCCAAGACTAAGTCAATGACTTTCATATTATCTGAAAAGACGGCTGGTTACATACTGAGGTGGTTTATCTACCCGCAGTCAAGTCACCCATCCAAGTACTAACTCGGCCCGGCGTAGAGTAATTTCGTTGATCGGATGAAACGCGTTACCACTAAACCACCAATTTCGAAATGTTGCTACTACTCTTGCGAATTTAGTTTAGTTATGTTTATGTTTATTAGTAGACAAACAGACAGACAGACAGACAACACATCGTGCCATTGACTTTCTATTAGTAGTTAATAGTAACCTTGTCCGTATCTTTTATCGTTTCCGAGATATAGCCAGTTTTCCTCTGAAAAATGCACATTATTCGTAACCCTCCATTCAACCCCAAATTTGAAAATGTTATCTTTGTACTAGATCGCTGAAATTTTGCGTGTTTAAGTCTAAGTCTAATTATTCATGTAAATTGTTTTTTTACAATTTACCGTTTAGCCACAATACATCCGTTACAGACAGATGGACAGACAGACAGACAGACAGACGACACATCGTGCCATTGACACTTTACAGCATAGCTGTAGCGCGTAAAAATCGGTCAATGCTGCATGAAGTTATGAAGTTGTTAACTTTTTATTTTCATAGTTCATCCAGTATATACTATACGACAAGTTGGATTGTAGTGTTTGTTGCGAATGGTTGTTTCACGTGCAGCAGACGCTGCGATCTCGCGATGCGAAGTTTCATAAACGTTTTCAAAATCTTCCGCCGACTGAGACAATCGTGAAAGGTGACTGTTTCTCTGTGTCCGTCGTGGCGTTCACACGTAACACAACATTCTAAACTGGCGTATAAGATATTTCAATTTTAACGACTGGCGATTTGTGACGCGAGACGAACAAGGGCGAATTTGCGGGAATGATATCTGCTCCCTTTCCCTTTGTAGGTGAAAAATCAGTTTTTTTACTATAAATGTACAGGCCTGAATTTAAGTATAGGCTACTGTCAGTACGTTTAGTCTCCAGAAAAAGTGTTGTCGGTTTTTGGAAAAAAAACGTATGGCTGTTTTTCTCAAATAGAGCTTGCCTGAAAACATTAGTTACGAGCATACAAAACTTTTATAATAATTAGGCCTATATTTTTTGTCTAATTTCGCCTACACAAACTGTATTGTTTAGCCTTATGGCTGCATTGTATTAAGTCATCTTAAATGATTTGAAATGTTTCAATAGGTTGTTGTTTGCGCGTAGCGTACAACTGTGCTTACTTGGGCGACGGATTGATCCAAGGTTACCTATACATTACTCCCAATCATTTCTGCTTCTACTCCAAGCTGCTTGGACGACAGCGACACGTATGTCTTCTGTTTAGTTGATAAACCTTTGTTAGTATTAGAATAACAGTAACAATAAAACTATTTTATTGAGATGTACATTTTTATGAACAATGATACACGAAGGCAAAATTAGAAATTAATGTTGCAGACCACTGCCAAATTCTAATAAATTCGTCTAGTTTTGTTGATATGAATTTAGGATTAAATCAATGTAACAACTGGAAAAATTATCGTGCATTGTTTTACAGACATTTTTACATTTTTAATGGTAATATGAAAAAGAATTGCCAAATTGTAATAATTTTTGATGTGAATATTTTAACCCAACTGGCCATCAAATTTAAATTACTGTTTAATTTCCCGCCTTGCCCAACGTCTGCTTTTCCAATACCTGAGGAAAACAGAACCAACGAAATATTACAGTTTTATCCCGAGCACTTAATCAAAAAAACACACAAAAAACGTATTTTGTCCACATTTCTGTCACTTTGGCCGACAGTTCATTCAGTTGTTCATTTTCAATTGCTTACAGCAAAAATCTTCAAAACATTTGCCCGTTACTCGAAAACAAGCACGCATTTGTTGATATCAGTGTCGATAATATAATTCTGCTCCAGACTTCACCAGTCGCTTTTTCAATTCGTCAACATTTCTAAACGTCATCTGGTAGATACACTGCTGCACAACGGTAAAACCTTGCAATCGACCAGATGTTCGGGGTCACAGATCTGATGAGATCAATTTCAGTAACGCTTTTTATTTCACGCATAATTCCCTTGTTCTGCTTTTTCCAGGAAGTGCAAAAACAGACTTTGGGTGAGGTGGGAAGTTAAACGGTCATTTAATAGCCAGTTAATAAAATTGGTAATCCTCTTTCAAGTTACAATCGGAAAAGTCGATGACGTTTTTTGTAGATTCAGTGTAGAGCGGACACTAGAAACAATAGATAATTCATTTATTAGACAGACTGACATAGAATAGAGTATTATGCGGCCGTAGACAGTAGATGCAAGTTTGCAGTTCTCAACAATTGGTGTAACCGCGTAATTTTTGGGGATGTTCTTGGTTTGTTTTTGACTGAGTGCTATCTAGTCCAATCGCATGGTGTTTACTGGCGCATGTCTGTCTTGTCTGTCTCTCTGTTTGCGGGCATGTGCGTGTCTGTGTGTGGTCCGCAGATTGCTATCCCACTGTCCGAGGTAACTGACATCACGCGTGAGAAAACGGCAATCTTTATTCCTAACGCTGTCGGCATACGAACTCACAAACACAAGGTCACTGCAATTAACACTTGCCTCATGCTTTATTTGTAATTTCCTTAGACATTAGCATCTTAGTTTATCTCGCATTTTAACTGACGCCATTCTGGTCTATCTGTCGCCAGTTTTTCGGCATTTTCCAGGTAATGCCCACGTCTTTCGGATCCCGTCTGCTTATGTCCACTCAGTTATTTTTTGCAATTAGGCTCCTTGCTATAAATGATTATGCACGATCTGCGACTGAAGTTAGGCACCACAAGGAAAGTCAGTATACTTTTGTTGATGCGTACGTTGATAATCGGTGTTAAAAAATCTATTGATGTGAATTCTCTCAATATTTTCTACGTTAAACTTTTATTATAAGTTCGTGTAGTTTATCTTGCGGCTGTAGTAGGCCTAACTAAAATGGCCAGTCGGCGACATCAATGCATGGGCCTGCAGATGAACCAATGAGACTTGTATTCTGTATTAATAAATTACAACTCATTGTAAAGCAACTTTAACTTATTATTTTTTTTACATTTTTGCTTACAATTATTTTATAGTTACTTTGCTGCTAAATAAGTAAAAGGCCAGTAAACAACGTACATTAATTCTTGACGTTGGTTGTGTACTGTGTAGTATGTGTTTGGTTCGCTGTTGTACCGAGATCGAACTTTTCGTCTGCTGCAACTTGTCTGGAAACGCTTTTACGTGAGACCCTCTTGCTGTCAACGTCTGCAGTAACTGTAAATAAGCAACAATCAATGCGGGAATAGGCCTTTGAGTCATATGCTAAGACTCGCTGTTCCGCCAGCGTATACCTGCCGTCTACAATATTGTACTAGGCCTAAATTGTAAGCCAACCTATATATGTAGAATTCTCCCGTCTGGGAACCAATGTAGAAGTCTGTGTGGTGGTGGTTGAGTGCCTAGTGGTGTTGAGATTTATGTTTTGGGGAGCTGCTGTTGGGTCGGTGTCTGTGTTGGGTCTAGTGTTTTCGGTGGCCGCATCGGGCGCCAC